>Ga0070741_10002653_pt1 | contig 47065 bp, 42 predicted proteins | sample Coa_R1_4_FD_66440 | JGI IMG/M metagenome (GOLD analysis project Ga0070741, IMG submission 66440) | Surface soil microbial communities from Centralia Pennsylvania, which are recovering from an underground coalmine fire - Coalmine... | ecosystem: Environmental > Terrestrial > Soil > Unclassified ... | reverse complement strand
GAAGGTATTGTATACACCGAGCGCCTTGAACGCGCCCCGGTCGAGGCGATGGATCCCGGGCCCGGGATCCATCGCCTCGACCGGGGCGCGTTCAAGGCGCTCGGTGTATACAATACCTTCGGGCGGTCCGAACGCGCCGAGCAGATTCTGGACGCGATGGGAATCGGGGCCGAACAGCGAGCAGCGGCGCTCGCTGCGTGGCTGGCGGAGCACGGTAGCTGATGCTGTGGGAAGACCTGTTACTGGATCAGCCGGTGGCCGACCCGGCCCTGGTGCAAGCCTTCGCGGCCACGCTGGGCATTCCTGAAGACACGGTGCGCGTGGTTGATGCGTTCGAGAACCAGCCGCCGGGCACTGAAGACGCCAGCCGGCTGGTGATCGAGCGCACGCCCGCCGAGGGTGATTTCTCTCTGCAACTCAGTCTCTATCTGCGGGATGCGAAGTTGGAGCAGCGCCTGCAGTCACCCACCGCGACTCTAATGCGCATCAAGCAGTTGTGCAGGACACTGCAGCGCGCTTGTCTCCTCTCCGACGATTCGCTGAGCCCAGTGTCCTGGCTGCGCGTCCTCCCATCGGGGGAGATAGAAGAAGTCACCCTTGACGCCGACCGTCTGGAGGACGACGAGTACGTGGTGGAATCGGCGCGGCCGGCGACTACCCATGCGGTCAACGCGCCATAGTGGCGACCGCGCGCCCGTGGCCTCCGCTGCCCGCTCTGCCTCCTGCGCCCGTACAAGCCCGCCCCGGCGGCCTACCGCATCGGCGATGCTGACCAGAGCCCCAGCCCTGAAGTGGCTTCTCAGGGCCAGGCTGGAGAGCAAAGGACCGTGGCCCCAATCAAAGCCGTTCCTCGACCTGGCGGCTGGCCGCTCGCCTTTCTGGCAGGCGCCGCGAGCACGGTGTGCATGCTGGCTATCGGCGCGTACGCTCACCATGCGTTGGCGAGCCAGGCGGGGGTGCAGCTTAGCGACCCGGGCGGCGTGGCGGTGGACGCGCAGGGCAACGTGTACGTCGCGGACACGGGCAACCATCGCGTGGTGAAGCTGTCGCCCACGGGGCAGGCGCTCGCGGAGTGGCGGCTGGGCGCCGAGAGCGCCAGCGCACCCAGCGGCATCACGCTCGACGCGGACGGCAATGTGTACGTGGCCGACTGGCAGGCGAGCCAGGTGTTCAAGCTCGCGCCGACGGGGCTGCTGCTCGCGCAGTGGGGCGCGCCGGGCACGGGGCCGGGCGCCTTCGACGGCCCGAGGGCCCTGGCGCTCGACGCCGACGGCAACGTCTACGTCGCCGACAGCGGGAACCAGCGCATCCAGAAGCTCAGTCCGGAGGGCGAGGCGCTGGCCCAGTGGGGCGCGCCGCCCCCGGCCGCGCCGGGGAGCGCGCCGGAACGTCCCGCGCAGTCGCCCGACGCCGAGGCCGGCCCCACCCCAACCCCCGGGCCGACTCCCCCGGCGCCTTAGCGGCTCTGCCCATGATGGCACGGGACGCGGCGACCGCCCGCGCGCGCGCCGACACCTATCGGCTGCTCGGGCGGCTCTGTCTCGCCGAGGTGGACGCACGACTGCTCGGCGCCCTGCGCGCCACGCCCGAGTTCGGCCCGGCGCTCGGGGGCGACGACGCGGCGCTGCTCGCGGCGCTGCGCGCCGAGTACGCGCGCCTGTTCCTCCTCAACGCGCCGCCCTACGAGTCGCTGTACGTGGACGAGGCGCTGCTGCTCAACACCGCGGCCACCATCGCTGTCGTGGAGGCGTATCGCGACGGCGCCTACAGCCCCGCGGGCCAGGTGGGCGCGCCCGACCACGTCGGCCTGGAGCTAGCGTTCGTCGGCCACCTCGCGCTCGCCGAGGCCGATGCGCTCACGCACGGCGACGCGGCGGCCGCCGCCCAGAGCCGCGCCCGGCAGCGCGCCTTCCTCGCCGCCCACCTGGGGCGCTGGGCGCCCGTCTGGGCCACTGCCTTCGGCCGCCTGGCGCGGCAGCCCTTCTACGCGGCGCTCGGCGGCGTCGTGCGCGACTTCGTGCTCGCCGAGCTAGAGGCGGCGCTGGCCGCGCCCTGACGGAGCCAAACCTGGCCGACCCAGCGAGTTGACAGGGCCGCGCGCGGATGCCATGCTTGGGGCGCTTCGCGCGGCCACGGCGGCCGGGCGCGCGAGCCGAGATGGGCCGGCCGCGACGGCACCGAGAGAGGAGCGGCGATGCTTACCGCCCAGGACCTGCACGGCGTGATGGCCATGATGCCGGCGTTCGCCACACCCGACGCCGCCGACATCAACGCGACGAGCACCATCGACGTGGACAACCTGAAGGCCGGGGTGGACCGTATCATCCGCGACGGCATTGACGTAATCGCGACGACCGGCAGCTTCGGCGAGTTCCACACGCTGCTGCCCGACGAGTTCGCCACGCTGGCCCGCGCGACGGTCGAGGCCGTGAACCAGCGGGTGCCGCTGTTCATCGGCTGCACCGCGCTCAACAGCCGCGAGGCGGTGCAGAAGATGCGCGTGGCGCGCGAGGCGGGCGCCGAGGGCGTGCTGGTGGGCGTGCCGTTCTACTTCCCCTCCACGGTCGAGAACGCCGTGCGCTTCTACACGGACATCAGCGCACTGTTCCCCGACCTGGCGATCATGATCTACCACAATCCCGACCTGCACCATGTCACGCTGCCCGTGGACTGCTTCCGCCAACTCGGCCAGCTCCCGAACGTCGTGGCGATGAAGGACAGCCACCGCGACCCGCGCCAGATGCTGCGCCTGCGGCAGATCGTTGGTGGCAAGATCAGCGTGTTCGTGAACCAGCTCCAGTACTACCCTTACACGCTGCTGGGCGCGGCGGGCTGCTGGTCCATCGAGGCCTGGCAAGGCCCGTGGCCGCTGCTGCGGCTGCGCGACGCCATCGCCGCGGGCGACGCCGCGACCGCCCAGGAGATCATTCTCGCGCTGAGCGCGGACGGCGACGGCCCGCCAAACCTGAGCTGGCGCGAGACGGCGCGCAAGATCTCGATCCGCTACGCTGGCTACTGCGATCCCGGGCCGCTGCGCCCGCCGTTTGTGGAGATCCCCGCCGCGGTGGACGAGCGCGCGCGGCGCCGCGCGGCCTATTGGGGCGAGCTGTGCGCGAAGTACCGCCCGCAAGTGGAGGGGCTGGTGGCCGCGGGGACGTGACCTACCGCCGCTCGCGGTAGCCGTTGCGGCGGCGGCGCGGGAGCGATGGGGCGGGCGGGCGGCGCGGGCCGGGGGCGACGTAGGCGTCGTGCGGCAAGAGCCGCAAGAGCGCCGCGACGCAGCGGTCCACGTCGGCGTGCGCCTCCTGGCCGGCGAACCAGGCGATGCGCCAGCGCTCGGCGCCCAACTGGTGGATGCGCTCGCGCGGGCCTTGCCGCGCCTCCCAGCCGGCCACCTCGACCGCCACGCGGTAGCGCGGCAGCGCGAAGTCGAGCCGGTAGTGCCCGACGACGTACTGGACCTCGGGCCGCAGGCCGCGCTGGTAGGCGCGCGCGTAGAACCAGCGCTGGAGCGCCGACTCGCAGTTGGCCGCCGCGACGCGCGCGGCTTCGGGCAGGCCCACCAGCAGGTCCGGCGCCGGCACGTCGGCCGCGTCCGGCGGCGCCTGGGCCATGCCCGACGGCCACGAGACGACCTTCAGCACGATCTCGTCTTCCAACATGCGCGAGAGCGCGGCAGCGATCTGTTCGCCCACGTCGGGGTCGGTCAGAAACTCCAGATCGGGCAGCAGCCAGCAGCCGAGTACCACGAGCAGCTTGCCGTCGGCGTAGCGCTCGGCCGCGATCGGGTGGGCAGCGCGGCGCAGCGGCCGGCCCAGCCGTGGCTCGCCCGCGTCGAGCCGCAGCACCAGCGTCTGCCAGGACTGGATGATCTGCCGCAGCTCCATGCCCGTCCTCCCGCGCGCGACACTTAAGCAGCATACCACGCCGCCCGACGGGGGCGAGGTATCAGCCCCGGCTCGGGGTGGGATAGAGATCAGGGAGAGACGCCCGGCCGCCCGGCCCGGCAGCGGCCAGGCTTCGGGCACGAATCGGTGCCATGCCTCCGGCAGAGCCGGCTATACTCCGCCGGATAGCGCTGGCGGCAGGCGGGCGCGCGGGGGCGAGGTGGCGAGGCGATTCGGGCGGGCGCGGCGCGGCGTGCTGGCGGCGGCGCTGCTGGCGCTGCTGGCGCTCGCCGCGGGGGCGCTCGCGCTGCGCGACGGCGAGGCGCGCGACGCGCTCATCGCCGCCTGGTCGGGGCTCACGGCGCGGCCGGTCTACACCGCCGACGACCAGGTGGCGCCCTCCGCCGACGCCGGGCTGGTGGGCGTGAACGCCTTCCTGGAGCAGGAGGTGGAGACGGCCAGCCGCCGCCGGGCGCTCCAGATGGCGCGCGACGCGGGCTTTGGCGCCATCCGCCAGCAGTTCCCCTGGGCCGAGATTGAGCCCGACGCGAAGGGCGTCTACTGGGACGCCCGCTGGAATCAAAGTAGCTGGGCGAAGTACGACGAGATCGTGGACCTCGCCGCCGAGTACGGCCTGGACGTGCTCGCCCGCCTGGATACCAGCCCGGCCTGGGCGCGCCCCGGCAACCCCTGGCCGGCCACGCCGCCCGCAAACCCGGCCGACTACGGCGACTACGTCGCGGCCGTCGTCGGGCGCTACGCGGGGCGCGTACGCTACTTCCAGCTCTGGAACGAGCCAAACCTGGCGAGCGAGTGGGGCGAGCAGCCGGTGGACGCGGCGGCCTTCACGGCGCTGCTCGCCGAGGGCTATCGCCGCGCGAAGGCCGCGAACCCCGACGCCGTCATCGTCGCGCCGGCGCTGGCGCCCACCGTCGAGGACAGCCCCTGGGCGCAGAGCGAGCTGCAGTTCCTCGACGCGATGTACGACGCGGGCGCCGGCGCGTTCTTCGATATTCTGGCCGTGCAGGCCTACGGGCTGCGCGACGGCCCCAACGACCGCCGCCTGGCGCCCGATCGCGTGAACTTCTCGCGGCCGCTGCTCGTGCGCGAGCTGATGGTGCGCCGCGGCGACGCGGCCAAGCCCGTCTGGGCCACCGAGCTGGGCTGGAACGCGCTGCCGCCCGACTTCCCCGGCCCGGCCGTGTACGGCCGCGTCAGCGAGGCGCAGCAGGCGCGCTACACGGTGCGGGCGCTGGAGCGCATCCGCGCCGAGTGGCCGTGGCTGCAGCGCAGCTTCGTCTGGTATCTCAAGCGCGCCGACGCCAGCCGCCGCGACGAGGCCTGGTACTACTTCCGTCTGCTGGAACCTGACTTCACGCCCCTGCCGGTCTACGGCGCGCTGCGCGAGTATCTGCACGCCGCCGGACGCTCCCCCGCCGCCCGCCACGCTTCCCGGTAGAGCCACCCGGCGACCGCCGCACGGCCGCGCCGGGCGTGCTATCCTGGGGGCCATCAGCCCCCGGGTGAGTGAAAGGAGCGGGCCATGGCGACCTACAGCGTCCAGCCGAACGACACGCTCTCCGGCATCGCCCAGCGCTTCAGCATCAGCCTGGGTGAGCTGCTCGCTGCCAATCCGCAGATTACGGACCCCAACCTGATCGTCGTGGGCCAGCCGCTCACGATTCCGGACGGCGATGGCAGCGCCCCCATCCCCCCGCCGAGCGGCGATCCGCGGACGCGCGTGCTGGCCGAGGCCGCGCGGCGCCAGGGCATCCCCTACTGCATCAATCCCCCGCCCGACGGCGTGAACAACCTCGATTGCTCGCTGTTCGTGCTCGTCGCCTTCCGCGGCGCGAGGCTGCCGTTCCCGGCCGGCGTCCGCACCGCCGAGCAGATCCGCCAGGCGTGCGATCCCATCGCCTGGGATGCTGTCCAGCCCGGCGACCTGCTCTTCTTCGAGCACACCTACGAGCCAAACGAGCCGCCTGGCCCCGATGGGCACGTCGCCAGCCATATTGGCATCTCGCTCGGCGCGGGCACCCAGCGCATGTGGGACTGCCACTGCACGATGGGCGACAGTGGCGGGCCGGGCGTGATCCAGACTGACGTGAGCACCGACTACTGGCAGCAGCGCTTGTTCGAGGCGCGGCGCCCGCGCCAGTTACCCGCGGCCGGCGCGGCTCCGCCGCCTCCGCCCGAGACCCACTATCGCGTCACCGACGACCAGGTCCGCCTCCGCCGCGAGCCGGGGCTGGCGGGCCAGGTCCTGGCCGAGATGGACGCCGACACGCTCCTCGTGGCGCTGGAGCCAGCCACCGTGCCTGCCGATGGCTACGACTGGCAGCACGTGCGCGCGCTCGACGGCACGGTCGGGTGGGTGGCCACCGCCTTCCTGGCGCCGCTCACGTCCGCGCCGAGCGGGGTGCCGCTGTCGAACGAACCGGACCATGCCTTCAGCTTCGCCGAGCTGGCGCCCTGCGTCGAGGCGACGGCTGCCCGCTACGGGGCCGACCCGCGGGTCGTCGCGGGCATCATCGCGCAGGAGTCCGGCTTTACCAACTGGCGCGTCCACCGCGACGGCACCGGCCACGGCCTCATCGGGCTGGACGACAACGGCCTGCTGCCCGACTTCGAGCGCTGGGCGGGCCTGGCGTGCGGGCGCGGCGCCGGGGCGATCTGCATCCCGCCCGCGCTGCAGATTGACTACCTGGCGAAGACCATCGGCGAGCTAACGCGACAATACGGCAGCCCTTACGCCGCCGCGCGAGTGTGGCACCGCGGCCCCGGCCTCTGGCAAGACGCGCAGGGCGACCTCTACGAGTCGCTGATTCGGGGTCACATCCAGCGACTCTTCGGCTGAGCGGCTACCCGGCGGGCTCGCGCATTGGGGCGGGCGTGCCCCGGGCCTCGCCCGGGAGGTGGACGACGCCGGTCGTCTCGTCCCAGACGATGGCGCCCTGATCCCTGAGCAGTGCGAGGACGGCGCGCAGATAGGCGCGGGAGGGCATGGGCGGCGGCTCCTCGCCGGCGGCGAGGGCAGCCACGCGCGGCTCGACGAGTGTCCAGTTCAGCGCGAAGATCGTCTGCTCGCCCCGAGCCAGCGCGGCCAGCACGTCCGCGGCCAGCGGCAGTGCGGCCAGCGCCGCCGCGAGCGCCGCCGGGTAGGTTGCGGCGGCCTGGCCCTCGGGCGTCAGGCGGAACTTGCGGCCGGCGCGGCCCTCGCGGCCCTCGACGAAGACGATCTCCTGGGGACAGGCGCCCACGTAGCGGCAGCCGTGCTCGGCGCAGCGGGGGATGCGCGTGGTGATCGGCCGCGCGAGGCCCAGATCTCGCAGCAGCGCCACGGGGAGGCCGTGGTCGGGCAGCGTCCAGTGCTCGCAGCCGACACCGTCGCCGACCGCCGCCAGCGCGGCGCGCAGGGCTTCCGCGCCGCTCACGTTTGCTTCGCGGCGTCGGGGCCGCGGCCCTGGGCGTACCGGTTGGGCGGCCGCCCGCCCACGACGCGCACGTTCGGGTCGCTTAGATGCGCGTGCAGCCCCTCGGGCGTAACCAGGAATTCGGGCGTCGCCTGCTGGGCCATCGTCTCCCTCGCCACGCTCGACGTTCAGCGGACCTGCCGCGCCGCCATTCTAGCACCCGGCGTGGGGTCAGCCAGGCGTGACGCCCTCCAGCGTGGGCAGCGCGGCGAGCCAGCCGTCGAGGCTGCCGGCGCGCGTGGGGAACAGTTTGCCGGGGTTGAGGATGCCCTTCGGGTCGAGCGCCTGCTTGATGGCGCGCATCACCCACACGGCCTCCGCGCCGAGCGAGTCGTTCATGAACTCGCGCTTCAGCGAGCCGACGCCGTGCTCGCCCGACAGCGTGCCGCCCAGCTCGATCGCCGCGCGGAAGATCGCCGTCGCCGCGCGCTCGACGCGCTCCATCTCGCCCGGCACGCGCCGGTCGAAGAGGATGTTCGGATGCAGGTTGCCGTCGCCGGCGTGGCCGAAGACGGGGATCGGCAGGCCGACCTCGGCGCTGATCGCGCGCACGCGCCGCACCATGGCCACGATCTGGCTGCGCGGCACCACGATGTCCTCGCCCAGCTTGTTCGGCCGCGCGCGGCCCAGCGCCGGCGAGATCGCGCGCCGCGCCTCCCACAGCGCCGCCCGCGCCGCCGCGTCGGCCGCCACGCGCACTTCCGACGCGCCGCACTCCCGCGCGATCGTGCCCATGCGCTCGATCTCGGCCTGCACCGCCGCCGCGTCGTTGCCGTCGGCCTCCAGGATCAGCACCGCGTCGGCCTCGCGCGGCAGCCCGATCGCCATGTGGTCCTCCACCAGCCCGATCGTCGTGGCGTCCATCACTTCCAGCGCCGTCGGCAGCAGCCCCGCCGTCAGGATCGCCGTCACCGCCGCGACCGCCTGCTCCAGCGCCGGGAAGATCGCCTGCGCCGTCGAGCGCTCGCGGGGCAGCGGCACCAGCCGCAGGATGATCTCCGTCACCACGCCGAGCGTGCCCTCCGAGCCGACGAAGAGCTGCGTGAGCTGGTAGCCGGTAGATTGCTTCAGCACCCGCCCGCCGGGACGCAGCACCCGGCCGTCGGCCAGCACCACCGTCAGCCCGCGCACGTAGTCCTTCGTGGCGCCGTACTTCAGGCAGCGCGGCCCGCCGGCGTTCGTGGAGACGTTGCCGCCCAGCGACGACTGGCTGAGGCTGGCCGGGTCGGGCGGGTAGAACAGGCCGACCCGCTCGACCTCGGCCTGCAAGCGCGCCGTGATGACCCCCGGCTCGACCACCGCCACGCCGTCCGCCGGCGAGATCTCCAGGATGCGGTTCATGCGCGCCAGGTTCAGCACGATGCCGCCTTCGAGCGGGATGGTGCCGCCCGCCAGGCCCGACGACGCGCCGCGCGGCACCACGGGGATGCCGTGCGCGTGGGCGAGCGCCAGGATGCGCGAGACCTCCTCCGTCGTGCGCGGCGACACGGCCAGGTCGGGCGGCCGCTGCTGGAACGTGCCGTCGTAGGAGTAGGCGATGCGCTGCGCCGGGCCGTCCTGCACGTACCGCGGCCCGACGATCGCTTGTAGCTCGGCGCGCACGCTATCGGCGAGCATGAGCCGTCTCCTCCGCGGCCGCAGCCGCGCCCGTGCCGCCCAGGGCCGCCGCGCCGGGCGCCGGCCGGTACGCCTCATCCAGCACGTCCGCGATGTGCCGCACCTGCACGCGCAGCCCCCGCCGCGCCGCGCCGGCCCGGAGCTGCAGCAGGCAGCCGGGATTCGCCGTGACTACCACCGGCGCGTCTGTCGCGGCCACGTTGTCGAGCTTGCGCTCCTGGAGCTGTTCGGCAGTGTCCGGATGCGTCAGGTTGTAGACGCCCGCGCTGCCGCAGCACAGGTCCGACTCCGCCATCTCGACGAGCCGCAGGCCCGGCACCCGCCCGAGCAGGGCGCGCGGCTGGCGGCGCACGCGCTGCGCGTGGGCGAGGTGGCAGGGGTCCTGGTAAGTAACAGTCGCCTCGACGCGGCCGGGCGGGGCGACGGGGCCGAGGGCGGCCAGGTACTCCGTGAAGTCGCGCACGCGCCCGGCGAAGGCCGCCGCCCGCTCGGCCCAGGCCGGATCGTCCGCGAGCAGGTGGCCGTACTCCTTCAGCATCGCGCCGCAGCCGGCCGCGTTCACGACGACCGCGTCGTAGCTGCCGGTCTCGAAGGCGGCGATGTTCGCGCGGGCGAGCGCGCGGGCCGCGGCGCGGTCGCCGCCGTGGGCGTGGAGCGCGCCGCAGCAGCCTTGCCCAGCCGGCGCCTCGACGCGCACGCCGTTCGCCGCCAGCACGCGCGCCGTCGCCCGGTCCGTCTCGGCGAACGCCGTGGACATCACGCAGCCGGCGAAGAGCGCCACGCGCCCGCGTACCTCCCCGTTCCCCCCCGGCATCGGCGGGGCCAGGGGAGGCGGCTCCCACACCTGTCCCTGTGGCACGAGGAACGGCGCCTCCAGCCGCGGCAGGTAGGCCTCCGCGTCGGCCAGGCCGAGCGGCCGCAAGAGGCCCGTGCGGCGCACCAGCGCCTGGAGCCCGCTGCGCTGGTAGAGGCGCAGGAGCGCCAGCAGCCGACGCAGCCGCGCGAGATCGGCGAGCAGCCAGAAGCCGAGCCGCTGCGCCAGCCGCGCCCGCCGGCTCTTCGGGGGCGCCTGCGCGGCGAGCGTGGCGCGCACGGCCACGCCCAGCTCTTCCATGCGCACGCCCGCCGGGCAGATCGCCGTGCAGGCCTCGCAGAGCAGGCAGCTCTCCTCGTGGCGCACGAAGTCGGGCGTGAGCGGCAGGAAGCCCTCGGTCGCGGCACGCGCCATGGCGATGCGGCCGCGCGGCGATTCCTCTTCGAGCAGCGTGAGCTGGTACGTCGGGCAGACCGAGAGACACAGCCCGCAGCGGATGCAGCGCAGCATGTTCTCGTACTCGGCGCCGAGGAGGCCCTTCCCCGCGCCCCCAGCCTGGGGGAAGGCGGCCCCCACCCCCCAGCTCTCTTCGCGCCGCACCCCCCAATGCTGGGGGGAGTCTGTCGTACCGTTGACGCTGCTCACGTCCGTCTCCCTCTGTGCGGCCTGCCCATAAGCCTAACGCAAAGCGCGGGGCGGGCGCTCGTGGGGGCCGACCTAACCCCCCCGTCCCCCCTTCCTTGGTAGGGAAGGGGGGAGAGGCCGGAACTAACCCCCCGGCCCCCCTTCCCTGTGAAGGAATGGGGGAGCCGGACGCTGGCTGCGCCGGTCCTCCCCCCCTTCCCGCACCGGGAGGGGGGTTGGGGGGGTAGGTCCCATAACGGTACAATGGCCGCGCCAGCAGACACTACATCGCAGGAGGCGGCGCCATGGACGAGAATGCGAAGAAGACCGTGTTGCGGATGATCCCCTACGGCCTGTACGTGCTCACGGCCGAGGGCAAGAACGGCGAGGTGGCCGCGGGCACCGTGAACTGGGTGACGCAGGCGTCGTTCCAGCCGCCGCTCGTCGTGGTGGCCGTGAAGACGGACGCGCACGCCCATCCACTAATCAAGGAGACCGGCGCCTTCGCGCTGAACGTGCTCGGCAAGGACCAGGGCCCGGTGGCCTTCACCTTCTTCAAGCCGGCGCAGAAGGAGGGGCAGTCGATCTCCGGCCAGCCGTACCACGCGGGCAGCACGGGCGCACCGATCCTCGACGCCGCGCCGGCGTACGTCGAGTGCCGCCTGGTGGGCACGGTCGAGAAGGGCGACCACTCGGTGTTCGTGGGCGAGGTCGTGGACGCCGGGCTGAAGCAGGAGCCCGCGGGGCGCCCCGACGACGCCACGCTCTGGCTGAAGGACCTCGGCGAGAAGATCTTCTACGGCGGGTAATCCAGCGTCTTGGGCAGGTGTGTGCGTGCACACATCTGCCCAAGACCGGCAATAGAGGATGAAATGACGAACGCGGAAGCCGAGGCCCGCGAGCAGCTAGCGCTGTGCGCGCGGGCGCTAAATCGGCTGGATTTGCTGAACCTGTCGGGCCACGTCAGCCTGCGCATCCCCGACAGCCCGAACATCCTCATCACGCCGGGCGGCGGGCTGGACAAGGCGCGGCTCACCGGCGACGACATGGTGACCATTGATCCCGAGGGCAACCGGCTGGCGGGGCAGTACCCGCCGCCGTGGGAGACGCCGATCCACACGGTCATCCACGCCGCGCGGCCCGAGCTGGGCTCGATCGGCCACCTGCACGCCCATTGGTCCACGGTCTGGAGCGTGGTGGACCGCCCGCTGGAGATCGTGCTGAACTACGCCGTGCTGCTCGGCGGCACGATCCCCTGCTACGACGACCTGCTGTGGATCACCACGCCCGAGCTGGGGGCGAAGCTGTGCGAGGCGCTCGGGTCGGCGTCGGCGGTGCTGATGCGCGGCCACGGTATCACCGTGGTCGGCAACACGCTGGACGAGATGTTCTATAACGCCATCACGCTGGAGGACAACGCGCGCATCCTGTGGGAGGCGAGCGCGCTCGGCCGGCCGAAGGTGATCCCGCCCGAGCAGATCGCGCCGATGGCGGCCATCCAGCGGAACGTGAAGGTCGGGCGGCGGGCGCTGCAGTACTACGCGAACCTGGAGGCGCCCAAAGAGGCGCAGCGGCACGAGCACAACCGCCTGCCCGGCTCGAAGTGGTAAGGGCGCTCACGCGCCGACGCGAAAGGGGCGAGCCATGCCGACCGTGAGCCTGCCCACGGGCATCGACCTGTATTACGAGTCGCACGGCGCGGGCGAGCCGCTGGTGCTGCTGCCCTCGACGGCGTTCGCCTCGGACGTGTGGCACCTGGAGCAGGTGGAGCCGCTCGCGGCGCGGCTGAACCTGATCGTCCTCGACGTGCGCGGCACCGGCCGCTCCAGCCGCCCCGACCGGGTGTACACCATCGAGCAGATGGCCGCCGACGTGCTCGCGCTGCTCGATCACCTGGGCGTGCCGGCGGCGCACGTGCTCGGCCACTCGATGGGCGGGCGCATCGCGCTCCAGATGGCGCTCGACCACCCGGGGCGCGTGAAGAGTCTGATCCTGGCCGCCACCGGCTCGGGCATCGCCACGCGCGCCGGCGAGCAGTGCGTCGTGGGCCTGTCGCACGGCCTGGTGATGAGCCTGCTGGAGCGTGGCTTCGACGGCCACCTGCGCCACGAGATCATGGAGGCCTCGACCTACTTCACGCCCGCGTTCCGCGAGCAGCACCCCGACCGCGTGCGGGCGCTCTACGAGGTCGTGGCGCGCGGCGTGGCGCGGCCGCCGGAGTACCTGCGGCTGGTGGCGGCCCGCCAGGCCTGGGAGGCGACGCACCGGCTGGGCGACGTGGCCGTGCCGACGCTGGTGGTCGTGGGCAGCGCCGACACGGGCGGCAGCAACCACGTGCAGCAGGCGGAGGTGCTGGCCGTGCGCATCCCGAACGCTGTCTACAAGGTGCTCCCCGGCCAGACGCATGGCTTCTTCTGGGAGCAGCCTGCCGAGACGAACGCCTGGATTCTGGATTGGGTGCTGGGCCACGCGGGGTGAGCACAACGCTCAACGCCTTCGGGCCAGGGAGGAGTGCGATGGCGGCAACACGGCCCTCGGCGCCGGCTACTCTCAGCCGTCGGGCGCTGCTGCGCGCGGCCGCGGTGGCGGCGGCCGGCGTGGCCTGCGGCGCGCCCCCGGCGGCCGCCCCGGCCCAGCCGCCGAGCGGCGCCCCGAGCGCGGCCGGCGCGGCGCCCGCCGCCAGCGCGCCGCCCACCGCGCCCGCCGTGGCGCGCGAGCCCGACGTGGTCCACCAGGGCAACGTCGGCACGGCGTTCAGCACGACGATCGCCCGCGAGCGCGGCTACTTCAAGGACGTCAGCATTGACCTGCAGGACGAGCCCTACTCGACGGGCGCGCAGATGACGCCGCTGCTCGCCGCCGGGCAGCTCGACGTGGGCACCACCAGCATGCAGTCGGCCTTTTTCAACGCCGTGAACCGCGGCATCGAGCAGCGCATGGTGGTGGACAAGGGCCACCAGCAGAAGGGCACCCCGACCAGCGTGCTCGCGGTGCGCGCGGATCTCGTGCCCGCGGGCGGCACGCTGCCGCTCGCCGAGATCAAAGGCCGCTCGATCGCCGTGACGACCGACCCGAAGGCGGGCGGCCAGGGCTTCCTAATCGTGAAGATGCTAGCCACGGTCGGGCTCACGATGGACGACGTGGACTGGAAGATCATCCCCTACCGCGACATGCCCGACCTAATGTCCAACCGCCAGGTGGACGGCGCGGTGATGGTCGAGCCGTTCTACACGCTGTCCGCCCAGCGTGCGCCGCTCGTCATGTGGCAGAGCCTCAGCGACTACTACGACGGCCAGCAGACGGCGGCCTACGTGTTCGGCGAGCAGTTCCACCGTGGCCGCCCGGACGTGGCGAAGCGCTGGATGGTGGCGAACCTGCGCGGCGTGCGCGACTACGTGGACTGGCAACGCCGCGGCCAGCCGCCGGATGCCATTGCCCAGATCCTCGCCCAGGCGACGGGGCTGGCCGTGGACGTAGTGACACAGGTCCAGTGGGAGCACATGAACCCTGACGGCTACCTGAACGTGGCGGGCATCGAGGCCGACCAGCGGCAGCTCCTGGAGTGGGGCGCCATCGAGCGGCTCGTCCCGATGAACCAGGTCGTGGACCACCAGTTCGTGGACTACGCGCTCCAGCAGCTCGGCAAGTACGCGGGGTAGGAGGTGCTCCCTGCTCTGCGCGCGCGGCTCGCCCTCCTCGACTCGTAGCCGCCGAGGCCTTCGGGTCGCGCCCGATCTCATCTCTGCCGAGCTCATCTAGCACGTCCCCGACGTGACGTGCTGGGACGACGCCTGGGGCCGGGAGTGGGAGCCGGCCGAAGGGCCGAGCTAGACCACTGCCGCTGGCAAACGTGCTACCAAGTCATGACATAATACAGCCGCCAAGGCGCGTGGCAACCTGTGGGCGAGGCGGGCGCGGTGAAAAGTCCGGTCTGGATCGAGCGGTGGCGCCAGCCGGAGCGCGAAGGCGCGGCGCGCGGCGACGTGTCCGGCATCGCGCCGCGGACCGGTGCCGCCGGGCGGGAGCCGTGCGATGATGCCGTTGGCCTGGAGCCGTCGGACGACGCGGCCGGGCTCGAGCCGCTCGACCAGTGGCTCGACGCCGAGCCGTTCGACGAGGCCGCGGTGCTCGAGGAGCTGGAAGCGCTGCTGCCGCCCGACGAGGCGCTGCAGGAGATCGCCGAGCAGACGGCCTACGGCGAGGTGCTGCTGCAAGACCTCGTGCGCCGTCAGCTCCGCCTCGCGCTGAGCGTGGCGGCGGTGTTCCTGGTGATCCTGTTCGGCCTGCCGCTCATGAACCTGCTGTTTCCCGAGCTGATGCAGATGCGCCTGCTCGGCCTGCCGATGGCCTGGCTCGCGCTCGCCGTGCTCGTCTACCCGTTCGTCTGGGCGCTGGCGGTGTACTTCGTCTCGACGGCCCGCAAGTACGAGGACGAGTTCACCGCCCTGGTGAAATAGAGACCGTGCAGGTACACTGGGTCGCGCTGCTGGCGTTCGTCGGCATCGCCGTCGCCACGGTGGCGGTCGGCTTCTACGCCACGCGCGTCGCCCGCACCACCCATGACGTGTACATCGCCTCGCGCGCCATCGGCCCCGTGCTGAACGCCTCGGCCATCTCGGGCGAGTACCTAAGCGCCGCCTCGTTCCTTGGCGTGGCCGGCATGGTGATGGCCTTCGGCTACGACGTGCTCTGGTACCCGGCCGGCTACGCCGCCGGCTACCTGCTGCTCTTGCTGTTCGTGGCCGCGCCGCTGCGCCGCTTCGGCGCCTACACCATTCCCGACTTCGCCGAGGGCCGCTTCGGCAGTCCCGCCTTTCGCCTGATCGCGGTCGGGTTCGTGCTGCTCATCGGCGTGTTCTACATGCTGCCGCAAATGAAGGGCGCGGGCCTGGCGGTACAGGCGGTCGCGGGGCTGCCCTACTGGGTAGGCGTGGTCGTGGTGGGGGGCGTCATCAGCCTGAATGTGGCGCTCGGCGGCATGAAGGGCATCACCTTCGTGCAGGCGTTCCAGTTCTGGGTGAAGGCCTTCGCCATCTCGGTGCCCGCGTTCGTGCTCCTGGCGCTGCTCGGCTCCTACGGCGCGCACTGGGAGTGGGCCACCAGCAGCCCGCCGCCCGCGCTCGAGGCCGCCATCGCCGCGGGCGCCGCGCCAGGGCCGGAGTGGGGCCTGCCGTTCGGGCCGCTCGCCGAGCAGCAGGGCTACCCGCTGCTATTCACCTACTCGCTGATGATCGCCACGATCTGTGGCACCGCCGGCCTGCCGCACATCCTGGTGCGCTTCTATACGAACCGCGACGGCCACGCCGCGCGCCAGACCACGCTCGTCGTGCTCGCGATGATCGGCTTCTTCTACCTCTTCCCGCCGCTCCTCGGTCTCATCGGCCGCGTCCACGCGCCCGATCTGTACGTCAGCGGCCGCACCGACGCGCTGCTGCTGGAGCTGCCGGGCCGGCTGCCCCAGGCGGCGCTCGGCGACGTGCTGCGCGCCGTGACGGCGGCCGGGGCGTTCGCCGCCTTCATGTCCACCACCTCCGGCCTGCTGGTCGCCGTCGCCGGGGCGCTCGCCCACGACCTCTACGCGCGCGCGCTCCACCCGCACGCCGAGCAGCGCGCGCGGCTGGTGGCGTTCCGCCTGGCGGCGCTCGGCGGCGGCGCGGTCGCCGTGGCGCTCGGCCTGACCGTCGAGCGCTTTCCCATCAACATGCTCGTCGGCTGGGCGTTCGCCATCGCCGCCAGCGCCTTCTTTCCGCTGCTCGTGCTCGGCATCTGGTGGCGCGGCCTGACGGTCGTCGGTGCGGCGGCCGGCACGCTCGTCGGCGGCGGCCTCGCCTCGGCGGCGATCCTGTACACGATGTGGGTCGGCAACGGCACGGCGGTCGGCACGCTGGGTAGCACGCTGCTCGCCCAGCCGGCCATCTGGACGATCCCGGTCTCGTTCGGCACGATGGTGCTCGGCTCGCTGCTCACGCGCGCCCGCGTGCCCGACGACGTAAACCTCAAGATGCTGCGGCTGCACGTGCCCGAGGCATTAGGGCTACGCACAGACTATGGAGACTAGCTCGCAGCTTATCCCGCTGCTGGTGGGCCAGCTTGTGTTCACGGTGGTGGCTGCGGCGCTCGTCGTGCACCTCGTGCTGACGCGCGGCCGCACGGTGAGCGAGGGGCGCGAGCACGCCATCTTCGAGTCGCTGGCGCTCGCCAACCGCACGCTGCCCTACCTGCGCCAGGGCCTGAACCGCGTCACGGCTGCCCGCGCCGCGGCGGCGATCCACGACGTGTTGCGCCCCGCCGCCGTCGGCATCGTTGGCGGGCGGCAGATCCTGGCGCACGTCGGGGCCGGCGCCGACCACCACGAGGCCGGCAGAGAGCCCGCCACCGCGCTCACCCGCGAGGTGCTGCGCACGGGCCGGCCGATGGTGGCGCGCAGCCCCGACGCGATCGGCTGCCCGCGGCCCGGCTGCCCGCTGGCGTCGGCGGTGGCGGCGCCGCTCACGCTGCGGCGGCAGGTGGCCGGCGCGCTGACGATCTATTTCGCCGAGGGCCAGCCGCTCACCGCGGGCAAGATCAAGATGGTGCGCGCGATGGCCCAGCTCATGAGCCTGCAGATGGAGCTGGCCGAGCTGGACCGCAAGGCCGAGCGCCTGGCGAAGGCCGAGCTGGCCGCGCTCCAGGCGCAGATCTCGCCGCACTTCGTGTACAACACGCTGAACACTATCGCGGCGTTCGTGCGCACCGATCCCGAGACGGCTCGCCAGCTCCTGACCGACTTCGCGACGTTCCTGCGCCGCACCTTCCGCCGCAAGGGCGAGTTCAGCCCGTTCGCCCAGGAGCTGGAGTACGTGCATCAGTACCTCAGCTTCGAGAAGGCGCGCTTCGCCGAGCGGCTGGACGTGGTGTACCGCGTGGACCCGGAGATCCTCTCCACGGTGGTGCCGGTGCTGGTGCTGCAGCCGCTGGTGGAGAACGCCGTGCGCCACGGCATCAGCAAGAAGGTCGGGCCGGGGCGGGTGGTGATCGCCGCCGAGGACCGCGGCAACGAGTGCTGGATCTGCGTGGACGACGACGGCGTGGGCATGGACGGCGACGCGATGCGCCAGGTGCTGCAAGGCCCCCGCCGCGCGGCGTTCGGCGTGGGCCTGGTGAACGTGAATGAGCGGCTGCGCAGCGTCTACGGGCCAGAGCACGGCCTGGAGATCGCCAGCCGCCCCGGCGAGGGCACGCGCGTCAGCTTCAGCATCCCGAAGTACAAGGCCGGGGTGGGAATCTAGCCCCTCTCCCCGGGTTCGGAATCTAGCCCCTCTCCCCCTGGGAGAGGGGTTGGGGTGAGGGCCGGTGCCGCAAGCCAGTCTACTTGGCCGAGGACACACCCTCACCCCCGCCCTCTCCCACGGGGAGAGGGAGTAAGGGACGGGTATGCCATTACGTGCGCTGGTGGTGGACGACGAGCGGCCGGCGCTGGAGGAGCTGCGCTACTGCCTGCGCGAGGCCGACCCGACCGCCGAGGTCGAGACGGCCGCGACGGCCCTAGACGCCTTGCGCCTGCTGAAGCAGCACCGCTTCGACGCCGTGTTCGTGGATATCCAGATGCCGGGGCTGTCGGGCCTGGAGCTGGTGGACCTCGTCAACGAGTTCGACGAGCCGCCCGCCGTGGTCTTCGTGACGGCCTACGAGGAGTACGCCCTGCGCGCCTTCGAGCTGCGCGCGGTGGACTACCTGCTCAAGCCCGTGGCGCTCGACCGCCTGCGCGAGACGCTAGAGCGGCTGCACGGCGGCCGCGCGCGCCCCGCGGCGGAGCCCGAGCCGGCCGCGCGCGCCGCCCGGCTCGACAAGCTGCCCGTCGAGACCGCCGGCCGCACCGTCCTCATTGACCTGCCCGACATCCGCTACGCCGAGGCGCGCGACGACGTGGTGTACGTGCGTACCTACGACCGCGTCTACGCGACCCGCTACTCGCTGCACGAGCTGGAGCGCCGCCTGCCCACGCCGCCGTTCCTGCGCATCCACCGCGCCTTCCTGGCGAACATGCGCAACGTCGTCGAGATCCGCCCCTACTTCAACGGCACGTATCTCCTCAAAGTGAACGACGCCACGAGCACCGACCTCACCGTCAGCCGCGGCCGCGTGAAAGACCTGCGGTCGCTGCTGGGGCTGTGACTGGCTCCCATAGCCTTCGCCCTGACGTCCCGGGCAGAGATCCCTGCCATCGCAAGAGGGCGCCGCGAGGGCGACACCTCTTGGCCAGGGCGCGTCAAGCGGCTGGAGCGCCGGCGGGCCAGCCCGTGGACCGTGAAACATCAGCGCGCGGGAGTTTACACAACTGGCGGCTTCTGCTAATATCGCCGCGGGACTGCCCCCGCGAGCCTGGTGGCGCCCGGAGATGCCGGCCCCTACCTCGGCTCTCCCCCACCTCCTTCCATTGCTTGCTGTTTGCAGGAGTGGACCAGGTTTCATTGGGCAGATATTCTTATCGGAGTAAGTCATGAGCACCAGTATGGGCACCCGAGGCGGCGCGATTCGCCGCCTGTGCGCGGTCATGGGGAACTGCCCGGCAGCTCGTGCCAGCTCAAGCGCAATGATCATTCGCTTAGCCCTCGTCATGTTGCTCATCGGATTGCCCAGTTTCAGCCCCGACGATGGTTCGGCCGCCCGCTCGAGCCCCGCCGCCGATACGCTGGTCCGGCTCCCCGGCCATGTGCTGCCGGCGCTAGCGCACGCCACGCCGGTGCCCGCGGCGCCCGACGCCGCGGACGAGACCATCACGTTGACTATCGTCTTGAACCACACCGACCAGCCCGGCTTCGACCGCTATCTCCACGACGTGTACGATCCGGCGTCGTCGTCATATCGTCGCTTCCTTAGCCCGGAAGCCATCGTGGCCCGGTTCGGCCCGACGCCCGAAGCCTACGAGCGGGTCCTCGCCTATCTGGAGGGCCAGGGCTTGACCCTGGTCCAGGGGTCCGCGAATCGCCTGACGCTCACCGTGCGCGGCACGCGCGCCCAGGCGGAGCGGGCGTTTGCGGTGCAGTTGCGGGAGTTCATGGCGGGCGACCAGCAGTTCGTGGCGAACACCACGGACCCTGCCGTGCCGGCCGACCTCGCCCCCGCGATCGGCTCCGTGGCCGGCCTGGCGACCCTCGCCATGCCGAAGCCCGCGAACGAGGGGCTCCTCGGCTGGATGCTCGACGTGTACGAGGTGCTGCAGTTCGAGCTGGAGGGAGCGAACGCGGGGCTGGCGTCGGCCTCCGAAGCTGGCAACGCCGCGGAGCTGGCGATCCAGACGCAGCGCATCGAGCGCGCCTTAATCGTCCTCGGGGAGCTGCGGGTCGCCCTGGCTGCTCAACGCGCGGCGCTGTTTGGCGGGGGCGCGTTGCCGGCGAAGGGCCCCGGACCGCGCCCGTCGTCGCCCGGTCGGGCTGCCCTCGCCGCGGCCACGGGGACGGGCCAGAAGATCGGGATTCCGGCGTTCAGCAGCATCCGGCTGAGCGATGTCGCCGACTGGCTGGCGGTGGCCGGCTTGCCTGCCTCGCTGCTCAATCAGGTGACGCAGGTGCCGGTCAACGGCGGCGCGCCCCTCACGTCCGCCGTGTCCGACGTGCTCGTCAACATCGAGGCGGCGCTCAGCCTGGCGCCGGGGGCTCAGGTCGTTGTCTATCACGCGCCAGGTAGCGGGCCGGGCACGAGCTTCCAGGCGCTATTCAATGCCATGATCAACGATGGCGTCACGGTGATCAGTAATAGCTTCGGCTACTGCGAAGATCAGACCTCGCTCGCCGACGTGCAGGGCATCGACACGATTCTCACCACGGCGGCGGCCGCCGGGATCAGCGTGTTCAATGCGACCGGCGATACGGGCAGCGCGTGCAACAACGGTAGCGCCAACACGATCATGGTCCCCGCCGACTCGCCGCATGCCACGGCAGTCGGCGGCACCTCGCTCACGGTCGGTCCAGCCTTTGTGTATCAGAGCGAGACCTACTGGAATGGCGCGAGCCAGGTCCCGCCGACCGGCCAGGGCGGCTTCGGCACCAGCCGCTTCTTCAGTCGGCCGTCGTACCAGGACGGGGTCATCGCCGGCGCCCAGCGCTCGGTTCCCGATGTTGCTGCGCCCGCCGATCCCGCCAAAACGGGCGTGCCGGTCTGTCTGGCGGGAACGGGCTGCCCGACGAACCAGGCGTTCGGCGGCACGAGTCTCGCCACCCCTACCTGGGCCGCACTCACGGCGCTGTTCAATGAGAGCGCAGGCCATTCGCTCGGCTTTCTCAACCCGCGGCTGTACCCGCTGGCCGGCACTACTGCCCTGCACTCCCCCGCGAGCATGGGCACGGATGTCGCGCACGTCGGGCTGGGCTCGCCAAACGGCAACCTGCTCAGCCTGGCGCTCACGGGCCAGACCGCCGGCCCGGTGGATGCCACGGCCTCCACCGTCACGGCCACGGCTCCACAGGCGGGCGGCATCTACACGGGGACGGTGCCGGCCAACGGGACGGCGGCGGCAGCGATCGTCGTCCAGTTGTACGATGCGGCTGGCAACATCCTGGTCGGCAAGAACGTCGCGCTGTCGGCTGCCCCCGGCAGTCATGCGGTGATCACACCGCCGAGCGGCCTGTCATCCGTGAGTAACGGGGCGGTCGTGTTCACCGTCAATGACGCGACCGTGGAATCCGTGACGTTCACGGCCACCGCGGACGGGGTGCTGCTGGCCCAGCAACCAACCGTCAGCTTCGTGGCGCCCCCGCCGGCTGCGGCCGGCCTGAGTCCCGCGACCCAGTCTGTGCCCGCCGATGGGACGTCGGCGGCCACCATCACCGTGACCTTGCAGGACGCGCAGGGCCAAGGCACGCCGGGCAAGCGCATCGCGCTCTCGCAGGGTGCCGGCCACTCCGTCGTAAGCGGCCCGACCCCCAGCGTGACCGACTCGACCGGTCGCGTGCAGTTCACGGTCGCCGATTCGGTTGCGGAGACGGTCACCTACACGGCCACAGACGTCAGCGACGCGCTGCCGATCCCGGGGTCGGCCCAGGTGACGTTCACCGGCAGCAACGTCACGCCGGCCTGCGGCGGTGTCCCGACGCCGACCGCCGGCTTCGCCGTCTCCAACTTCGCGACCGGCTTCCCCACGGCGGGCAGCCTGGTCGCCTGCGCGGGGCCCATCGGCCTGGCCTTCGATCCCCACGGCAACCTGTTCGTGATGAACTTCGCCACGGGCCTGCTCTACAAGTTCGGGCCTGCCGGGGGGGTCGCCGACGTCACGACCCAGGTCAGCACCGCCCCGATTCCGCCGTCGACTTTCCCGCTCGGACTGACGTTCAGTAAGGATAGTCAGCATCTGTATCTGGCCCAGCAGGCCGCCGGTACGGTCGTGGAGCTTAGCACAACCACTGGACAGGTTATACGGACCGTCGCCGCCTCGCTATCCGCGCCGACGGGACTGGCCACCGACCCGATCAGCGGGGACCTCTTCTTCACGGAAGGATCGCGCTTCGGGAATCACCGGATCTACCGCATCAGCAACCCCGAAAGTGCCACGCCGACCGTATCGCCGTACGCGACGTTCCCGAACAGCGGTGGTGATGGGCTCGCCTTCGGGCCGGACGGCACGCTCTACGTGAACTACGACGGGCAGGTGTGGAAAGTGGCCGGGACCAACACCGCGACCCCGGGCGCGACCACTCTCCTGTCCGCGACGCAGACCTCCCGCGACGGGATCGCCGTCGCGCTCAATGCCAGCAGCCCGGGCGCTCCGCCGTTCCTCTTCACCAACGACAACAACGGGACGATCACGAAGGTGGACCTCGCCACGAACCCGCCGACGCTCAGCGCGATTGCGACCGGCGGCTCGCGCGGGGACTTCGCGGTGGCGGGGCCCGACGGCTGCTTCTACGCGACGCAGACGGACCGCGTCGTCAAGGTGACCAACGCCGATGGCTCGTGCCCCTTCGCGTCCAGCAATGCCGCGCCGACGCTTGGGCTGGCGCCTGGGACCGTCTCCCCGAACCCGGCGCAGGGGACGGCTCAGACCTTCACCGCTACCTTCTACAACCTCACCGTGCCGGCCAACACCCCGGTGACCCTCACGGTGGTCGGCCCGAATGCCCGGTTGCTGCTTGGGCGCACGGACGCCACGGGCCGCGCGACGTTCACGTACACGGGTACCTTCACGGGGCTTGACGCCCTGGTGGCGCAGGCAACCGTCGGGAGCCAAACGCTGACCTCGAACGTGGCCCGGGTCACCTGGACCAGCGGCAAGCATCAGACGTTCCTCACGCTGAACAACAGCATCAAGGCGGGGAGCGTCGGAAGCGCGGCTACCCTCACCGCCAACTTGACGGATGCCGCCGTCACCCCGCCCGCACCCCTGGGGGGACAAGCCCTCGTGCTCGGCGTGGCGGGCCAAAGCTGCACGGCTACCACAAACGCCAGCGGCACGGGGAGCTGCAGCGTGACGCTCCCCGCGACCGCGGGCACCTACCCGCTGACGGCCACCTTTGCCGGCACCGCACAGTACCTGCCGAGCGACGCCGCCGTGGACTTCGCGGTGGCGGCCGCCGTGTCTGCCACGAACACCCCGACGCCCACCTTCACCCCTACCAGCACGCTCACCGCGACCGCGACCAGTACCCCAACGGCCACGAGCACCAGCACGCCCACGCCCACCGCCACCGCGACGGCGTCCGTCAGCCTGAGCGCGACGCCGACCACCACGAGGGAGCGGCGCATCGGCATCTGCCACCGCACGGGCTCGCGCTCGAACCCCTGGGTCTTCCTCCAGGTGGACGAGCACGCGCTGCCCGCGCACCGCGACCACGGAGACATCATTGACGTGAGCGGCCCCGACCAGTGCCCGCACCCCACGCGGGTGCCGTCGGAGTGCGATCACCGGGGCAACGTCCACGTCGCGACGACGCCCGACGGGCCGGGCCGGCTGCGCGTGACGCTCACGGCGGACGACACCCCGGGCCTGCCGACGAACAGCATCGCGCAGTTGCAGCTCGGCCCCGTGAACAACGCGGTCGTGACCGTCAACGGCCAGACGAGCAGCACGGACTTCGTCGTCAACCTGCCGCCCGGCACGCAGACCGTCACCTTCTCCATCGCGCGCCAGACCGCTGGCCGAGCGACCACGGTGCATCTGAACGCGGTGGATCAGTGCGGCGAGTGGCGGACGATGATCGGCGGCGGCCCGGACGCGTTCTAAGCCAGCATCCGGGGCGGATGGACCAATTGGGCTACGGAAGACTTGCACATCCGTCCCGGCCATTCGCCCCCCCGCCGGTGCTAAATGCGGGGCAATTTCGGCAGCTCGCGGCCCGAGGCTTCCCGCGCGGGCGGTAGAGCCGCTATTACTGCGGTACCTATGGGGCCTGTCGCGTTGGGTGGCAGGCCCAAGCGTCGGGAGGGACCAGCGGTATGGCTAGCAGACCAGCAACGGCGCAGGCTACTGCCGGTCGCGACTACGGCATCCCCTTCGTGATCGGCGCCTCGTCGGCGGGCACGGTCATCGAGTGGTACGACTTCTACCTGTACGCGCTCCTCACGCCTTTTCTCGCCCCGCTTTTCTTCCCCTCGGACAACCCGACGGCCTCGCTGCTCGCGGCCTTCGCGGTGTACGGCGCTGGCTTCGCCGTGCGGCCGTTCGGCGCCATCGTCTTCGGCCGCATCGGCGACGTGATCGGCCGCAAGTACGCATTCCTGCTCACGGTCTCGATCATGGGCGGCGCCACGCTGATCGTCGGCTTGCTGCCCACCTACGCGCAGATCGGCATCCTGGCGCCCGCGATCCTCGTGACGCTGCGCCTGCTGCAGGGCCTCGCGCTGGGCGGCGAGTACGGCGGCGCGGCCATCTACGTGGCTGAGCACGCGCCCGACGACAAGCGCGGCCTCTACACCTCGTGGATCCAGACGACGGCGACCGTCGGCATGTTCGCGGGCCTAGCCATCATCCTCGGCACGCGGCTGGCCTTCGGCGACGACACGTACCGCGCCTGGGGCTGGCGCGTGCCGTTCTGGCTCTCCGCGATCCTCGTCATCGGCGCGCTCTACATCCGCGCGCGCCTGCAAGAGACCCCGGTCTTCCAGCGCGTGAAGGCCGCGGGCCAGACGGCGCGGACCACCACGGATTGGGCGAGGGAGAGCTTCAGCGGCAACAGGGTCGGCATCATCCTGCTGGTGCTGATCGGCATGACCGCCGGCCAGGCCGTGGTCTGGTACCAGGGCCAGTTCCAGGCGTTGTTCTTCCTCAGCTCGCTGATGAAGGTCAACTTCGTCTCCGCCTACACGATCCTCCTCATCGCCATCGCCTGCGCCACGCCGTTCTTCATCGTCTTCGGCTGGCTGTCCGACAAGATCGGCCGCAAGCCGGTGATCCTGGGCGGCTGTCTGCTGGCAGCCATCACCTACGTGCCGATCTACCAGGCGATGCTCGCCAACGGCAACCTCACCTTCGACGCCGCCGGCAAGATCGCGGGCGCCAACCCGAACATGGTCGCGATGACCCTGCTGGTCTGGATCCAGATCATCTACGTGACCATGGTCTACGGACCGATCGCCGCGTTCCTCGTCGAGTTCTTCCCCGCCCGCATCCGCTACACGTCGCTGTCCATCCCCTACCACCTCGGCAACGGCGAGTTCGGGGGCTGGCTGCCGACGATCTTCCTCGGGCTGGTCGCCGCGACGATCGCGGGTGCGGGCCACATCCCGTTCCTGGGCCTCGACCTGCGTTTCCTGAACCCGAGCGGCGACCCGAACGGGAACCTGCTCGCCGGGCTCATCTACCCGATCGCCGTCGCCCTGATGAGCGTGGTGGTGGGCGGCCTGTTCATCCCCGAGACGAAGGACCGCAAAATCTGGGACGAGGTGCACGCGATGGAGGAGCAGGCGGGGCTGGCGCCGCCGAGCGACAGCATCGCGGGCGCGGCCCGGGAGGCCCACGCCAGCGGGGGTCTCGCCGGCTGAGCGGGCCGCGGCCCGCCCCGGACGCCCCGCGGGCGTCCCCTAAGCAACAGACCGGCGCGCGACAAGGCCGGGGCATGTCCCCGGCCTTGTCGCGTCCCGCGCCAGCGCGCTTGCCAGACGGCCCGAGGGGTCGGGCGTACCGGGGAGCTCGGTACGCCCGGCCAGCCACCGCCATCCGCCCGGCTCATTCGCCGGCGCTCCCCGCCCGATACAGTAGGTATAGAGTCTCGCCGGCGATGAGAGCGGAGGAAGAGCGAATGCGCATCCTGGTCGTGGCCCAGAGCATTCTGGAGCGCCGCGCGCTCTGCAACAAGCTCAAGCGCCTGGGCCATCAGTGCCGCGCGGCCGCCGACGGCGCCACCGCCAGCGCGGTTCTCGCCGCGGGTGGCGTGGACGTGGTGATCAGCGACTGGCAGCTTCCCGACCTCGACGGGCTGGAGCTGTGCCGACGGGTGCGCGCCGACGAAGCCGCCGAGTACACATACGTCATCATCCTCACGCCGACCGACGACCGCACGCAGGCGCGGTGGGCGCTGGAGGCCGGCGCGGACGACTACCTGGCCAAGCCCTTCGACGCCGAAGCGCTCGAGATCGCCATGATCGCCGCGGCCCGGCTGAGCGCCTTGCACCGCGAGCAGCAGGCGGCGCAGCGGCAGGCCGGGCGGCTCGAAGGCGTGCGGCTGGCCGCCCGCACGATGCGGCACGAGCTGGGCAACAAGCTAGCCGTGACGGTACTCTTCAACGAACTATTGACGGAGCAAGTGGACGCGTCGACCGAGCTGTACACGGCCGCCGTGAAGGCGCTGCACAGCGCACGCGAGGCCGCCCAGATCATGGATCAGCTCGGCCGCGTGACGCAGCCCGAGCTGATCGAGTGGGGCGCCGACGTCAGCCCCACCCTGCGGGTCGTCGCCGCCAGCGCCTGACTGCCCCGCGCGACCCGCCCCTGCCCGCGGCCTCCGCGCCGGCCCGGCCGCGTGCGGAACCGTGCCCGCAGTTGGCGCGCCGCCCACGGCGGCCCCCCCTCCGAGCCGCCTGGCACTAAGGTTGCACAACGCCCGGGAAACGCGTGCTCGCGACAGGCGCGCACGCCCGCCGGCAGGAGGGCACGATGGCACACAGCACGCTGACCGCACGAATTGAGCGGGCGCTCGTCGAACAGGCGGGCCTCTACGCAGCCGTCGAGGAGTCGGAGGGCGCGATCGTCCTGACGGGCCGCGTCGACTCGCCCGAGTCATGCCGCGCCGCCGAGGATATCGTGGCGCGCATCGCCCCGGGCGCGCGCATCGAAAACAACCTGGAAGTCGAGACGACCATCCCCCAGGACGCCGCCGAGTTCAATGCCGAGGCGCCAACGCATCTCCAGCCACCCGAGAGCGTGGCCGAAATCGAGGACGAGGGCGCCGACATCGCCCCCGACTTCACGGACCAGCCGCTCGAGACGACCGGCATCGAGGACTTCGCCGAGCCGCTCCGGCTCGACACGGAGACGGCCGGCATCCTCGACGAGACGGAGAACGTGGTGGTGCCGCCGACCGATCCGGTAATCACCACGGCCAGCGGCAACGCCGAGATTCTGGGCGGCTTCGAGGCGACCTCGCTGGACGACCAGCCCGTGGAGCCGTCGGCCGAGGACCCGTATCTTGGGGACGAGGCGATCGCCGACGCGATTCGCCGCGAACTGGCCGAGGACGCGACGACGACCGCGCTGCGGATCGACGTCGAGGTGCGGCAAGGCACCGCGTTCTTGCGCGGCGAGGTCGAGGGGCTGGAGGACGCCGACAACGCCGAGGCGGTGGCCGGCCGCGTGCCCGGCGTGCGCGAGGTGCGCGAGGACCTGCGCGTCCGCTCGGTCTAGCGCGTGCCGGGCTACCGGGTGCGGTTAGCGAGCGCCACCGCGCTCAGGATCGGCACGACGAACCAGATAGGGCCGGCGCACGCCAGCCCGCCGCCCAGCGTGAGCAGGCCCGCGAAGAACATCGCGCCCAGCACCAGCCACCAGACGACCATCAGCCCCAGGCCGGTGGCAATCTGGCCGCGCAGCAAGTAGCCTACGCCGAGAAACCCGATCCAGCCGCACAGCGCCTCGAGCACTACCGCCATCGTTTGCTCCGCCGCGATCCCTACCGGACAGCGTACCAAGTCCGCTCGGGCGCGCGCTTGCGCCCAGCGTGCCGCCATCGGTGGACGGGGCGCGGGCTGTTCTGGCTGGTCGAGCCAGATGTATCATCAGGCGGCGCCACCCCGGCGCGCGCCGCCCGCCGGCGCGCCGCCGCGCGGACGCGCACATCGTGTGGAGGAGCCGCCTCATGGCGCAGGCTGCTCGCACCCAGGCCGTTAAGCTCTACTTCGATCCGATCTGTCCGTGGGCCTGGCGCACCTCGCTCTGGCTGCGCGAGGCCCGCCAGGTGCGGCCGCTGCAAGTATCGTGGGGCTTCTTCTCGCTCGCCGAGGTGAACCGCGCCGCCGGCAACCCGCCGCGCGAGCGCCACCAGCAGAGCATCGTGCCGTTCCGCATCATGGCGCTCGCGCGCCGCCAGCACGGCCCCGACGCGGTGGACCGCCTGTATCTCGCCTTCGGCCGCGCGCACCACGACCGTAAGCAGAACATCGGCGAGCCCGACGCGATCGCGGCGGTGCTGGACGAGGCCGGGTTCGACCGCAGCCTGCGCGACGCCGCGCGCGCCGATGCCTCCCTTGCGCAGGAGCTGCTGGACGAGCACGCCGCGCTCGCGGCCCGGGGCGCCTTCGGCGTGCCGACGCTCGAGATCGAGGGCGCCGCCCCGCTCTACGGCCCGATCATCGACCGCGTGCCGACCGGCGAGGCCGCTGGCGAGCTGTGGGACCACACGGCCTGGCTCCTAGCCCAGCCGCACGTCTACGAGTTCAAGCGTGCCCGAAGCTAGCACCGCCGTCGGCAACCGCCGCCTGATCAGCCTGGCGATGCTGAGCGGCATCTTCCTGACGGCCATCTCGTCTACTATCGTCGCCACGGCGGCGCCCAGCATCATCCGCTCCCTCGAGGGCCTGGAGCTGTATAGCTGGGTCTTCTCCACTTACCTCATCATGATGACTGTCTCGACGCCGCTGTACGGCAAGCTGGCCGACTCCTACGGCCGCAAGCCGATCTACCTGCTCGGCCTCATGGTGTTCCTGGGAGGATCGCTGCTCGGCGGCCTGGCCCAGAGCATGCCGCAGCTCCTCCTCTTCCGGCTGGTGCAGGGGCTCGGCGCGGGCGCCATCCAGCCCATCGCCCTCACGCTCGCTGGCGACCTGTTCCCGATCCAGCAGCGGGCGCGCATCCAGGGCCTGTTCAGCTCGATGTGGGCGCTCTCCAGCCTGATCGGTCCGCTCGTCGGCGGCTTCCTGGTCGTGGCCTGGAGCTGGCACTGGGTCTTCTGGGTGAACATCCCGGTGGGCGTCGCCTCCGGGCTGCTCATGGTGTTCACGCTGCACGAGACGGTGACCCACCGCCGCCACCAGCTCGACTGGTGCGGGGCCGTGACGGTCGCGCTCGGCGTGAGCGCGTTCCTGGTGGCGCTGTTCGAGCTGAGCGGCAGCGCGCCGGGCCTGCCCCTGGGCGCCGGGCCGCTGCTCGTCCTGGCGGCGCTGCTGCTCGCCTTCTTCGTGTGGTGGGAGCGCCGCACGCCCGAGCCGCTCCTGCCGCTCGACCTCCTCCGCAGTCGTGTCGTCGCCACGGGCGCCGTGCTGGTCGCGCTCGGCGGCGTGGCGATGCAGGGCGTCGGCTCGTTCGGGCCGCTGTTCGTGCAGGGCGTGCTGGGCGGCACGCCGCTCCAGGCGGGCTACGCGCTGTTGCCCAACGACCTCACCTGGATCGTCGGCAGTGTGGGGTCGAGCCGCATCATCCTGCGCTACGGCTACCGCGCCGCGATCACGGCGGGCATGAGCCTGGCGCTGCTCGGCTGCCTCGCCACCAGCCGCGTGGGCGCCGACGCCTCGATCCTGATGTTCGGGCTGGTGCTCGGCATCTGCGGCTTCGGCTTCGGCTGCATCGTCGCGCCGGTCACGATCGCCGTGCAGAACTCCGTGGACTGGGCGCAGCGCGGCGTCGCCACGGCCACCACCGTCTTCTTCCAGAGCATCGGGCGCAGCGTGGGCGTGGCGGTGCTCGGCGTGGCGCTGAACGCCCAGCTCCTGGCCCTGCTCGGCGACGACGGCCCCGGCCAAGGCAACCGCGTCGCCGCGGTGACCGAGCTGCTCGACCCGGCGCAGACCGCGACGCTCGACCCGGCCGTGGCCGCCGCCTTGCGCCACGCGCTAGAGCAAGGCTTGCACGGTGTCTTCCTGCTGATGGGGCTGGCGGCGCTCATCGGCCTCGTCGTCGTGCTGCTCTGCATGCCCGGCGGCCGCGCGGCCGAGCACATGCGCGCCGCGCCCGTCCCCGCCGCGCCGCTGCCGCCGGAGGACGCGGCGCGCCGCGTCGGCGCAGCGGATTAGAGGAGGGAGCGATGCGCGAGGAGCGCGACGCGGTCGTCGTCTACATCACCGTGGGCTCGCCCGACGAGGCGGCCAGGCTGGCGCGCGCGCTCGTCACGGAGCGGCTGGCCGCCTGCGTGAACCGCGTCCCGGTCGAGTCGGTGTACCGCTGGCAGGGGCAGATCGAGGAGGCGCCGGAAGTGCTGCTAATCGTGAAGACGCGGCGCGCCCGCCTCGACGCGCTCGCCGCCCGCGTGCAGGCGCTGCACAGCTACACGGTGCCGGAGATGATCGCGCTCCCCATCGTCGCCGGCTGGCCGCCCTATCTAGATTGGCTCGCCGACGAGAGCGCGGAGGGGTAAGCGGGTTGCCCCGCCCAATTGCCTGTGCTACCCTCGCGCCAATCTCTGAACGTGGGGGTGCCCCATCGTCGCTGGCTCTGATGCCCTTCGTCAGGCGGGCGCCCTGCGCGGGCCGGCGCTCCTGCTCGTGAGCGCGCTGCTCGGCGCCTGCAGCGCCGCGGCGCCCACCCCGCCATCCGCTGGCAGCTCGGGTGCTGCCGTACCGCCCGCGGCCCCGCCCGCCCCGGCCACCGTGCCCGCGACCGCGGCGCCACCCGCGCCGGCGGCGCGCGACCCGCTGCGCGTCGTCTACGTCACGCGCAACGGCGCAATGGCGCCCATGTGGATCGCCCACGAGGCGGGCATCTTCGCGCGCAATGGCCTCGACACGGAGATGGTCTACATCAGCAGCGGCACGCTCGGCATGCAGGCGCTGCTCGCCAAAGAGGTCGACATCGGCGTGATCGCCGCCAGCGCGGCCATCGCCGCGAACCTGAACGGCGCCGACGCCATCTACATCGGCGCCATCCAGCGCACCTTCGGCCTGTGGATCTACGCCCAGCCCGACATTGCTACCGCGGCCGACCTGCGCGGCAAGCGCGTCGCCATCACGCGCCGCAACTCCACCACCGACGTGGCGCTTGGCTACTACCTCGACCGCTACGGCCTGGCGCCCGACCGCGACGTGCAGGTAGCCGAGGCGGGCGACCAGGCGACGATGGTGCCGGCGATGACCACGGGCGCCATCCACGCGGCGGTGCTGTCCGATCCCGCGACCTTCGAGGCGCGCAAGCAGGGCTTCCGCGAGCTGGCCGACCTGACGCAGCTCGGCGTCGAGTACCCGCAGTCGGCGCTCACCACCACGCGCAGCTTCGCCACCGCCCGCCGCGACGTGGTCGAGCGGTTCCTGCGCTCGGTCTACGAGGGCACGCACCGCTTCAAGACGGACCGCGCCCTGGCCCTGGAGGTGCTGGCGAAGTACCTGCAGGCCGACGATCCCGAGCTGCTCGGCAACACCTACGCCACCTACGCCGGCCAGCTCGTGCAGGACGCGCCGCGCGCCAACTACGCTGGCACGCAGACGATCCTGAACGAGCTAGCGGCCACGAACGAGCAAGCGCGCGGCGCCGATCCGGCGCGCTTCCTCGACCTCAGCTTCGTCGAGGCGCTCGACCGCGAGGGCCTGGAAGCGAAGCTCTACGGGAGGTAGGACGAGATGTTTGCAAGCTGGCGCGGCAGCGTGGGCGTGGTGAAGCCGACGTTTCGGCCGGGATCGCTCGAGGAGTTCATGCGCCTGCTGCCCGATGGCATCGCCGTCATCCCGCTGTTCCTGGGCATCCGCGAGGGCACGACGAGCGAGTTCCGCGGCGTGCTCGATGCCATCGAGCAGAAGGTGCGCGAGCTAGCGGAGATCGGCGTCGAGCTGATCCACCCGGAGGGCGCGCCGCCGTTCATGGTCCACGGCTTCGCCCGCGAGCGCGAGCTGCTCGACCAGTGGCAGCGCCGCTACGGCAAGCCGGTCATCACGGCGGGCACGACGCAGGTAGACGCCATGCGGGCGCTGCACATGCACCGCATCGTCGGCGTGACGTATTTCCGTGGCGACATCAACGACCTGTTCGCGCAGTACTTCACCGACGCCGGCTTCGAGGTGCTGGCGATGGACGGCATGGACGTGCCGTTCGACGAGGTGGGCCGCCTGTCGTCGCGCGAGGTGTACGCGCACGCGAAGGCGGCGTTCCGCCGCCACCCGGATGCGGATGGCATCTACATGCTGGGCAGCGGCTGGCGGGCGCTCGACATCGTGGAGATGCTGGAGCAGGACCTGGAGGTGCCGGTGCTGCACGCGGTGCCGGCGCGGATCTGGGCGATCCAGCATCACTTCCTGGTGCGCGAGCGGCGGCAGGGGTTTGGCCGACTGCTAGCGGAGCTGCCGCCGCCGGCGCGGTGAGGCGGGGTGGGCGCCGAGGGGCTCGAACCCCCGACCTTGCGGATGTAAGCCGCACGCTCTAACCAACTGAGCTAGGCGCCCACGAGATGGTGCCCCCGAGTGGACTCGAACCACCACGCCCTTTCGGGCACAGGCCCTCAACCTGCCGCGTATGCCAATTCCGCCACGGGGGCGCGCACGCGGGCGCCTTCCGGGCCAGCCCGCAACAGGGATTGTAGCCGCCGGCGGCCGCTCCCGTCAAGCGCGAGCGAGCGATCTAGCGGCCATGCGCTTGGCACGGCTTGTTTCTCTCTAGGACTTTGGCCCACATGAATCGCTGGCCCAGGACGCCGGCCTGAAGGCCGGGCCACTGGTCGGTGACGATTGGCCCGGCCTTCAGGCCGGCGTCTGGCAGGCCATCGCTTTCGGTGTGACAGACCGGGAAAGGGATCCTCACGCCGTGGGATTCATTCGCTGCTGGCTGCCATAACCGCACGGCAGAGAGGAGGATCCGCTCCCTCGGCTCCGGCGGCGAGCCCGGCGTCGGCCTCACTGCTCGTCGGGGCCGCGGGGGGCGGGCGCGGTCGGCTGGGGGCCGGCGCCGTTGCGCGTCGGCTGGGGCGAGGCATCGGCCGCGGCGCGCAGCCAGCCGATCTGCGCGTTCTCCAGCGCCCGCGCGCCGCTCGCCCAGCAGTAACCGGCCACCGCCGCGCCGAGCAGCCCCACGGCCTTCGCCGCGAGCAGGCTCGGCGTGTGCAGGGCTAGCAGGTCGAGCAGGACGAGCACGGCCGCGATGGCGCTGGCGAGCCGCGCCGGCGGCCCCCACACCAGCAGCCCCGCCAGGAACACCTCGCCGGTCCCGAGCCAGAGCAAGAGCCCGGTCGGGCTGCCGCCGCTCACCGGCCAGCCACCGATCCCGCCGGTCGCGGTCAGCAGGTCGCCGTACCAGCCGCTGCGGGTCACCGTGTCCAGGCCGGAGAGCAGGAACGTCAGCGCCAGCCCCACGCGCAGCGCGAGCTTCTGCGCGCCGGACGGCGCTGGCTCGCCCCCACCCGCGACCGTCTCGGGGAGCAGTGCGGCCAGCCGTCGCGGCAGGCGCGCGTGCAGCAGGGGCGGCAGGCTGACGAGGCTGAGCGCGGCGCCGAGCAGGCCGAGGTCGAGGTTGGCGCCCAGCGTGCCCGGGTGGTCAAGCAGCAGGCTGGCGAGCAGGACCACGGCCAGCGCGGCAGCCGCGAAGCCCGCGCCGCGCCCGCCGAGCAGCAGCGCGCCGCAGAGGAGCAGCACGACGGCCAGCGCAATGCCACTCGGCGCGCCGAGCGGCACGGCGCCCAGCCCGCTGGCCCAGGCGGCGAGCGGGTCGGCGGCGCCGAGCGCGCGGCCGAGCGCCACCGCGCCCAGCCCCACGCTGGCCAGTCCTAGCGCGCCGCGCACGCTCCGCGTCCCGAATCGCTCTAGCCCGTCCACGCCCCGCGCTCCCCGCCAAGTTTTCCCAGTATAGCGGGGACGCGGGAACGCTTCGTGCAGGAACACGCACGAGGCGGCGCGCCTGCGTGCAGGAGCCGCCCGGCAGGCGGCCCGCCGGACCCGTGGCGCTGGCAGCCGGTTGAGGCAAGGAGATCGTCATGCAGCTCGCACTCCAGCTCCCGTCCTTCACGCTCTCCGGCGGCGACGCCCAGATCGCCCCTCGGCTCGCCGAGATCGCCACGCTGGCCGAGAGCCTCGGCTACTGCTCCATCTGGGTGATGGACCACTTCTTCCAGATTCCCGGCGTGGGCGACGTAACGGAGCCGATGCTCGAAGGCTACACGACGCTGAGCTACCTGGCGGCGCGCACCGCGCGCGTGCGCCTGGGCACGCTGGTGACGGGCGTGACTTACCGTCAGCCGGGCATCCTCGTGAAGGAAGTGACGACGCTCGACGTGCTCTCCGGGGGCCGCGCCTGGTTCGGCGTCGGCGCGGCCTGGAACGAGCAGGAGCATCGCGGACTGGGCGTCCCGTTCCCGCCGCTCAAGGAGCGCTTCGAGCGGCTGGAGGAGACGCTGCAGATCGCGCTCCAGATGTGGGACGAGTCGAACAACGGTCCCTACGAGGGGCGCTACTACCGTCTGGCCGAGACGCTGAACCACCCGCAGGCGCTCAGCCGGCCCCACCCGCCGATCCTGATCGGCGGCAGCGGCGAGCGCAAGACCCTGCGGCTGGTCGCCCGCTACGCCGACGCTTGCAACCTGTCCGCTTACGGGCTGACGGACGACGACGGGCTGCGGCACAAGCTGGACGTGCTGCGCCAGCACTGCGCGGCCGAGGGCCGCAGCTACGACGCCATCGAGAGGACCGTGCTGGTGCCGTTCGATCCCGCCGAGGCGAGCCGTGAGCCGAACAAGCTCGTGGACCGGCTCGGCGCCCTGGCGGCCATCGGCTTCCAAACAGCCATCATGTCGCTGCGCAGCATGGAGGACCTGCGGGCCTTCGAAGCGGCCAGCCGCGCCGTCCTGCCCCAGGCCGCGGCCGCGTAGCGAGAGCCATTCTCATCACGCGCGCGGGGGCCTGGAGGTTTCCAGGCCCCCGCGCGCGTTTTCGGCGGGGCTGTCAGGCGCCGTTGTGGAGCTGCGCCGTGAGCAGCTCGGTGACGACGGCCGGGTTCGCCTTGCCGCGCGTGGCCTTCATCACCTGGCCCTTGAGGAAGTTGGCCGCGGTCTCCTTGCCGGCGCGGTAGTCCGCCACCGGCTGCGGGTTCGCCGCCAGCACCTCAGCGACGATGCGCTCCAGCTCGCTCGTGTCGGAGATCTGCGCCAGGCCGCGCTCCTGCACGATGGCCTCGGGGCGCGCGCCACTCTGGAACGCCTCCTCGAACACCTGCTTGGCGAGCGCCTGGCTGAGCACCCCCCGCTCCACCAGGCCCAGCAGCTCGGCCAGGTGCTCGGGCGTGAGCGGCGTGTCGGCCGGGTCGGTCTCAGCCGGCAGCACGCGGAACAGCTCGCCCTGCACCCAGTTCGCCACGGCCTTCGCGTTCGGGTACAGCGCCACCACCCGCTCGTAGTACCGCGCGACGGCCGGCGAGCCGCTGAGCTGCCCCGCATCGTAAGCGTTCAGGCCGTACTCGCGCTGGTAGCGCTCGCGCCGCGCGTCGGGCAGCTCGGGCAGCCGCGCCCGCAGCTCCGCCACCCACTCACGCGAGACGAACACGGGCGGCAGGTCGGGCTCGGGGAAGTAGCGGTAGTCGTGGGCGAACTCCTTGCTGCGCTGGCTCACCGTGATGCCGCGGTCGTCCACCCAGCCGCGCGTCTCCTGCGTGATGCGCCCGCCCTCCTCCAGGATGGCCGTCTGGCGCCCGATCTCGTACTCCAGCGCGCGGTAGACCGCCCGGAACGAGTTCATGTTCTTCACTTCGGTCTTCGTGCCGAACTCCGTGCTGCCCACGGGGCGCAGCGAGATGTTGGCGTCGCAGCGGAAGGCGCCCTCCTCCAGGTGGCCGGTGGAGATGCCGAGCGTCTGCAGGATGGCGTGCAGCTTCTGCAAGTAGGCGCGCGCCTCGGCCGGCGAGCGCAGGTCGGGCTTGCCGACGATCTCCATCAGCGGCACGCCCGAGCGGTTGAAGTCAATCAGCGTGTAGGCGCGGCCCTGGGCGTCGGTGCGGTGCAGCAGCCGCCCGGTGTCCTCTTCTTGGTGGACGCGCTCGATGCCCACGCGCTTGGTCACGCCGTCCACCTCGATCGTCAGCCAGCCGTCGCGGCTGAACGGCAGGTCGTACTGCGAGATCTGGTAGCTCTTCGGCAGGTCGGGATAGAAGTAGTTCTTGCGGTCGAACTTACTCGCGTCGGGGATCTCGCAGTTCAGCGCCAGCGCCGTCATCAGCATGCACTCGACGGCCACGCGGTTCATCACCGGCAGCACGCCCGGCATGCCGAGACACACCGGGCAGACATGGGTGTTGGGCGGCGCGTCGAAGTAGGCGGCGCTGCAGCCGCAAAACATCTTGCTCTTGGTGGCGATCTGGGCGTGGACCTCGAGGCCGATCACTGGCTCGTAGGTCACGCGCCCGAGCGTCGTGTTAGCCATCGTGTCTGCTCCCACGTCGGGCACAGCTAGATTGTAGGGCTTCCCGCCGGGGCCGCCAACCGCGCGGGGAGCTCATGGCTCGTTCCTGCTCGGCTCCTCCGGCTCCCCCCTTCCCAGGGAAGGGGGCCGGAGGGGGTTAGGTTCCCAACCGCGCGGGTCAATGGACCGGCCCGACGTACGCCACGACGAGGTCCAGCAGCACGTCGATGTCGAACGGCTTGGGCAAGTAGGCGTCGGCGCGGGCGGCCTCGCTCTGGTTCCGGCCGGCGGCGGTCATGATCACGATCGGCACCTGGCGCGTGCGCTCGTCCGCCCGCAGGCGGCGGCACAGCTCGACGCCATCCATCACCGGCATCATCAGGTCCGTGAGCACGAGGTCCGGGCGGTCCGCGTGGGCGAGGGCGAGCGCCTGGGCGCCGTCGTCGGCGACCACGACGTGGTAGCCCTCGCCGTCGAGCAGGTCCGCGACGAGCTGCTGGACCGGCTCTTCGTCCTCCACGACGAGGATGGTGGGGCGGGAGGGCGCCTCCAGCCGCGTCATGAGGAAGGCTCGCCTAATCGGCCTGGCGACGGGCGCGCTGGCTCGGCGGCCAGGTCCTCGAGCATGCTCGCCTCGCTCGACCAGCGGCCCAGCATGGTCAGCCCTCGCTCCGTGACCGTGAACTCTCGGATCGTGCAGTCGTGGTCCGAGAACCGCATGCGGACGATGGCTAACACCCGGTGGAGTTTCCCGCGTGCCTGGACCTGCCGTAACGAGATCACGTTCTCGGCCAGCACGGAGGACGGCTCGTCCACGAAAGTCAGGTTCTCGCCGAACATACCGAACGTCTCACGGGTCAGGAGAGCCGTAACGCCGCCGGCCCGGAGCAGCGTGGCGATCGCCGCGAGGTAGTCGCGTGCTCGGGTGGCCTCGACCGTCGCCTCCATCTCGGCGAGCGAGTCGATCACCAGGCGACGGACGCCGATCGCCGCGATCGCGTCCCGAAGCTGCCAGGCCAGGATGTCCGCGTCGAGCGCCACCGGCGGCTGCACCACCAGCCGGATCTTGCCTTGCTCGACGGCGTTTGCCAGATTGATGCCGTGCATCGCCGCCTTTGCCAGAAGCTGCGCGGGTGTCTCACGCAAGCCCAGGAACAGGCCCGGCTCGCCGCGCGCCGCGCCGGCAGCCAGGAATTGCAGCCCGAGCAGCGTCTTGCCGGCCCCCTGGTTGCCTGCCACGATTGTCGCGGTCTGCTGGGTGAGGCCGCCGTTGAGCATGGCGTCCAGCTCGGGCACGTCGAAGGCGGCGCGGGCGACGGGGTCGAACGACACGTCGACGCTGGGCAGGTCCGTCTCAAGCTGAGGGTAGCAAGTTATGCCCGCGGCGCCGATCGTCAGCGAGTGCAGCCCTGGCAGCGGCGCCGCGCCACGGCGCTTCAGCACCTCCAGGTAGCGGCGGTGGCTGACGCGGGTGCGCTCGTGGTACAGCCCGACCAGGACGTCGCTGACGGCCAGCTCCGGGTAGAGGCTCAGCTCGCGCGGGTCGCCCTCCGCCGTCACCACCAGCGCCGCGCCCAGCAGCCCAAGCTGCGTGCTCAGCCGGTAGAGGAAGCGAATCGTCTCCCGCTCGTTTTGCAGCAGGCGCCGCATGGTGCCGAAGCCGTCCACGGTGACCTGGGTGGCGCTCGTGCGGCGGGTCGTCTGGATCACCATGTCCACGGCCTCGTCCTCGTCCTGCTCCAGCGCCGGCCCGAGGCTGAGCAACTGCACGTTGCGCGCGAGCAGCCCCTCGTCGAAGAACTCGAACGCGCGGAGATGCTCGATCAGGCGCTCGTGTGGCTCCGAGAGCCCGGAGAAGTAGAGCGCCGTCTGTCCCGCCCGCGCCGCGGCGAAGGCCATCTGCTGCGCCAGCACGGTCTTGCCGGTCCCCGACCCGCCCACGATGCAAACCAACCCACGGCGCGGCATCCCGCCGCCGAGGACCGGGTCGAGGCCCGGGACGCCGGTCGGCCCGTCCACGAGTTCTCGGCTCATGCGGCTGTCTCCTCAGCGTGGCTGGAGCGCGGGGCGCCGCCGGTGCCAGGGAGTCGCCTCCTGGTAGCGCTGGGCCACCCGCAGCAGGCGGCCCTCGGCCAACGGCGGCCCGATGAGCTGAAGCCCCACGGGGAGCCCGTCCACGAAGCCACAGGGCAGGCTCAGGCCCGGCAGCCCCGCGAGGTTCACGGGGATGGTACACACGTCGGAGAGGTACATCGCCAGCGGGTCGGCCAGCCTCTCGCCCAGACGGAAAGCCACCGTCGGCGAGGTCGGCGCCGCCAGCACGTCGAACTGCTCGAACGCGCGGTCGAAGTCTCCCTTGATCAGCGTCCGCACCTGCTGCGCCTTGCGGTAGTAGGCGTCGTAGTAGCCGGCGCTGAGCGCGTAGGTGCCGAGCATGATGCGCCGCTTCACCTCGGGGCCGAAGCCCTCCTCGCGCGTGCGGAAGTAGCCGTCGAGCAGGGACGGCGCCGCCACCGAGTAGCCGTACTTTACGCCGTCGTAGCGGGCCAGGTTCGAGCTGGCCTCGGCGGGCGCGATGAGGTAGTACACGGCCACGCCGTACTCGGTGTGCGGCAGGGAGACCTCGCCCACCTCGGCGCCCAGCGCGGCTAGCTGGTCGATCGCGGCGCGCACGGCCGTCTCGACGCCCGGCTCCAGCCCCGCCGCGAAGTACTCGCGCGGCACGCCCACCCGCAGCCCGCGCAGGTCGCCCCCCAGCTCGGCCAGGTAGTCGGGCGCCGGGTCGGGCAGAGCCGTGCTGTCCAGCGGGTCGGGGCCGGCGATGACGTTCAGAAGCAGCGCGCAGTCGGCGGCGGTCCAGGCAAACGGACCGATCTGGTCGAGCGACGAGGCGAAGGCCACGAGCCCATACCGCGACACGCGCCCGTAGGTCGGCTTCAGGCCCACCACGCCGCAGAGCGCCGCCGGCTGCCGGATCGAGCCGCCCGTGTCGGTCCCGAGCGAGGCGGGCGCCAGGCTGGCCGCCACCGCGGCCGCCGAGCCGCCGCTCGACCCGCCCGGCACGCGCTCGGGGTCCCACGGGTTGCGCGTGGGGAAGAACGCCGAGTTCTCGGTGGACGAGCCCATGGCGAACTCGTCCATGTTCGTCTTGCCCAGCGCGACCGCGCCCGCGGCCGCGAGCCGCTCGACGACCGTGGCGCTGTACGGCGGCACGAAGTTCTCGAGGATGCGCGACGAGCAGGTGGTGCGGACGCCCGCCGTGCAGAGCACGTCTTTCAGCGCGATGGGGACGCCCAGTAGCGGCGCGTCGTCGCCGGCCGCCAGGCGCTGGTCGGCCGCGCGCGCCGCGGCGCGCGCCTGCTCGCCCGTCACGGTGACGAACACGCCCAACTGCGCGTCCAGCGCCGCGATGCGGGTGAGGTAGGCGTCCGTCAGCTCGACAGACGACACCTGGCGGGCGCGCAGCGCGTCACGCGCCTCGACAAGAGTCAGCTCGGTGATCTCCATAGCTCAGGGCGGAGTGCAGAACGCGGAATGCCGGGGCGGAAGCCCTCCCAGCGCGCCGCACGCCGCGCTCATTACTCCAGTACCGGCGCCACGCGGAAATAGTCTTCCTCGCGGGCGGGCGCATTCGCAAAGACTTCCTCGGTGGAGAGCGAGGGGCGTGGGGTGTCGGGCCGCATGACGTTGTGGAGCGGGATGACCTGCGCCGTGGGCGGAATGGCCGAGGTATCGAGCCGCTGCAGCACCTGCATGTAGCCGAGGATCTGGTCCAGCTCGGCGCGCAGCCGCTCGCGCTCTTCCTCGCCCAGCCCCAGCCGCGCCAGATAGGCTACGTGGTCCACGTCCTCGCGGCTAATGGCCATGCCGCAACCTCCCTGATGGGCAGCGCACAATACGTCGGCTCCCGATTATAGCAGACGGCCCCGCGGCCCCCTGCCCGCTGCACAATGCGTGCCGGGTCTCGACCTCATCCCCGTTTGGCGGCAGGGACTTTCAGCGAAACCGCCACCGGACTGACCGGCTCCCCCCTTCATAAGGAAGGGGGGCCGGGGGGGTTAGGTCACTCCTCCGCCTGGACCAGCGCCAGGTTGCGGCGGCCGATCGCCGCTTCGAGCAGGGCGCTGAGCACGTCGAGGGCGAGGGTGCGGCGGTAGCCCCGCGAGCCTTCGATGACGACGGCGCCCTGCGTGACGGCCAGCCGGTAGCGGGGCTGCGCCTGCCGGTCCAGCTCGGCGCCCACGGCGCGCAGCACCGGCGACAGGCGGTTCAGGTCCGTGGGATCGCGCGGCGGCGTGCGCCCGCGCAGCTCGCGCTGCACCGCGATGCAGTCGCTCAGATAGCGGATGCTCAGCACCTGCTCGCCGAACGGTCCGGTGGCGAGGACGCGCACGCGCGCCGGGTGGATGTCGACCAGCGCCAGGTTGCTGCCCGCCTGGTCCAGCAGCGCACCCACCGTGCGCAGCATCTCCTGGTAGCTCGGGCGGGACGGGGCAGCCGCGCCGGCCCCGTCCCGCGTGCGCGCGCGGCGCGCGGCGGCCAGGTCGCGCAGGTTGTCGCCCGATGGCATCCCGGCCCTCCTCGGCGGCGAGTTGCGCGCGTGGGTCTATCCTGGAAGGCGCCGCGGACCGCTAGCCGGGCGCCCGGCCGCACTTTAGCGCACTGGCGGCCCACCAGGGAGCGGCGCCGGCCGCAGCGCGGCCCCCGGCCCTCGCCGCCACGCTGGCGGCCCGCCTAAAGCACCTGGAACTCCAGGTGGCCGTCGCGCGCGGTGGTCAGCCGCAGGTCGAAATCGGCCAGCCCGCGCACACGGTCGGCCAGCGCCGTCCCCGGCTCGTGCTCCACGTCGAGCACCAGCCGCCCGCGCTCGAACTCGCGCAGGCGGCAGGAGGTCACGCCGGGGAGCGCGCCCACAGCGGCCTCCAGCGCCATCGCGCGCCGCGTGTCGGGGACGCGCAGGAAGACGATCTCCGCGCTCGTGCCGCCCTCCTGCGCGCTCGCCGCGGCGCGCTCGGGCTCGGCGCGTGCGCTGGCCGCCGCGGCTGCTGCGCCGGCCGAGGGCGGGGTGGTGACCGGACGGGCTCCAGGCATGGTGTTCGCGGGGGCAGGGGCCGCGCCAGAAGGCCCGCTCGGCGCGGGCGCCGCCCCGCTGGCTGGCTCCGGCGCTCGGGATGCGGGCGCGGGCGGCGTTTCCGGCGGGGTAGCCGGCGCGGCCGGGATAGGAGCGGCGGCGCGCTCCGCGCTCGCGGGCGCGGCGGCGGCCGCGGGGGCGACATCGGCCACGTCCTCGCTCGGGGGCGCCGCGCTCAGCTCCAGGCCCTCGCGCGCCAGCCGCTGCCGCACGCCGTCCAACTCGCGGCGCCACGGCTGCAAGTCGGCCAGCAGCTCCGTGCGGCGGGCCTGGGCGGCGGCCAGCAGCGCGGCCGCCTCGCGCTCGGCCTCCAGCCGGATGTGGCGCGCCTCCTCCTCAGCCTGCGCGCGCAGGGCGGCCATCTCCTCGCCGAGCCGCGCGCGCGCCTGGGCGCCTTCCCGCTCGAGCGCCTGCCGCAGCTCCCAGGCCGCCACCTCGGCCTCCTCCCGCTGCTGCTCGACCTGGCGCTGAATCTGGCTGCGCTCCGCCCGCGCCGCCGCGATCTCGTTCTCCAGCCGCAGCATCTGCACGCGGAAGCGCTGCAGCAGCAGGTGGAGCATCTCGACCAGCGTCTTGACGTCCGTGGCGGCCTGCAGCGTTGCATCCATACTGCGGTCGATCAGCCCTTCCAGCGTGTCGTCGCTGAAGGAGCGCGCGGCGCGGGGCGAGATGGTGCGCTCGCGGCGCGGCGGGCCACCGGCGGGGTCGGACGGCGAGGACGCGTCGTACACCAAACTGGCTCCTCCCCACGCAAACACGCCCGCGCGCGCTCACAGTCGGTCGCGGGCCGGGGCTTTGCGAACATCTTACCAGGATTCCTCTGCGGCATTGCCGTCTGGTATAGTTTCTGTAGCAGTCATCCGAAACTGTGACGTGCGCTGGCGAACCGGGCCGCGGCGCGACGGTTGACGGTGGCGTGCGTCGGGGCGACCTCGGCAGCAGCGCGCAGGCGCCGCCGACCAGACTCCCTCGGGCGCAGCGCCCGACCCCGTTCAACCCTCCTGCTGCCTCCCCCAGCCGTTAGGACATGAGCAAGGTGCGCGACCGTGCTGGCTCCGCCCGGCCCCGCGCGGCAAGCCGCGCCGAGGCCGACGCGATCATCGCCGAGCGCCGCCGCCTCGCGCGCGAGCTGCACGACGGCCCGGTGCAGAGCCTCTGGTTCCTCGGCGTCGAGATCCGCCGGCTGCGGGCGCTCGCGGGCGACGCGCCGGGCGAGCTGACCGCGGGCCTTCAGGCGCTCCAGGCGACCTGGGCGCAAGTGTACGACGAGCTACGCCAGGCCACCGGCGACCTGCACCAGCCGCTCCCCGCGGACAACGCGCTCGTCCTCGTGCTCGAGCACAGCCTTGCCGCGCTGGAGCGCAAGAGCGGCATGGCCACCGAGCTGTTCACCGATCTCGATCCCCGCTTCGCGGCCCTCGCCCGCACGACGCAGGTCCAGCTCATCCGCATCTTCCAGGCCGCCCTGGCCAACGTGCAGCGCCACTCGCGCGCTCGCCGCGTGCGCGTGGACCTGCGGGTGAACGCCGAGGGGACGCAGCTACAGATCGAAGACGACGGCGTGGGCTTCCAGCCGAGCCAGGTGCCCCAGCGCCCGACCGAGCACTACGGCCTGGCCATGATGCGTGAGCGGGCCGAGTCGCTGGGCGGCCGCGTGGAAGTCACGAGCGCGCCCGGCCAGGGGACTCGCCTGCGCGTCTGGGTGCCCCCGCAACCTGTCTGAGCACCGGAGCGTGTCTTCGGCATGCCCTGTCCTGGCCGCGCCGCCGGGGCGCGGGCGCCGGGGCGCTGGTCTGATGCTTGATCTGGCGCCGCCGGCATGCGCCGCGGCCCCGGTCCGGAGTAAGCTAGCGGCTAGTTTGTTCCCTCGGGCCGATCGGCGAGGCCCTGCCGTGGCCCGCGTCACCCGGTCGGATGATGCCACATCGTCCGTCCGGTGTACCGCCACGACGACGCCGATCCGCCATAACAATCGCGGAAAGATAGCACCAAAAAGGTGACCCCTGCGCCCGCCGGCATACGCGACAATGGGTGCAGGTGCCGGCCGCGGGGCCGCCCAGACGAGGAAGCAAGATGCCGAGGAAGCGCCCGACGCGGGTGGCCCTGCTCTACCACGACCCGCTGCTGCGCGACATCGTGGAGCACGTGTTCGGCGCCGCGGCCGACATCCAGATCGTGGCGGAGCTGCCCGCGGCCGAGCTCCCGCTTGAGGAGCTGGTCTCGGCGGCGCCGGACGTGGTGGTCGTCGACCGCCGCACGATGGACACCGCCATGCCGGTCACCCTTAGCGCCGTGCTCGCTGCCCTCGCCGAGCGTCAGCCCGGCTTTCGCGTCATCTCGCTGAGCCTGGCCGAAGCGCGGGTCACCGTCTTCAGCGGCTGGCAGATGAACGACCTCTCGGTCGACTCGTTGATGGCCTGCGTGCGGGGCGTGGAGCCGGCCAAGCTTAGCCCCGCGGTGCGCCGGGCGCCCCGGCCGCGCGGCGCGGTGGCCGGCTGAGCGGTCGGCCGCCCGACGCCATTAGCGGCCCGTCTGAGGCAGGCTGATCACCGGCCGCCAGCCCAGGTAATAGTCAATAAATACCCCCTCGGGCGACAATAAGGGAGTAGCGTGGCGGCGCGGGCAAGCGCCGAGGGAGAGGCGATGGACAGGCGACTCATCTGGTCCATGCTGCGGCGCTGGGGCTGGCTGATCGGCCTCGGCACCCTGCTGGTCGGCGGCACCGCCTTCGCGGTCAGCTCGCTGCTCCCCAAGTCGTACACGGCGATTGCCACGATCCTCGTCCAGCCGCAAACCTCGTCCACCTCGGGCATCCAGAGCAGCGACGTCCTCATCGGCCAGCAGATGGTTCGCACCTACGAGAGCATGATCCTCACCCAGCCGGTGCTGGAGCAGGTGATCAGCGGGCTCGGCCTGAACACGACGACCGAGGAGCTAGCCAAGCACATCAGCACGCGTATCCCTCGCGAGACAGTCACCATCAAGATCATGGCCGAGGACCACGACCCGAAGATGGCACAGCGGCTCGCGAATACGGTCGCGCAGACCTTCATGGAGCAAAACCGCCGCCTGTCCGTGGGCACCCTCACGACCTCGAAAGAGACGCTGGCGCGCCAGATCGCCAAGCTGAGCGGTGACATCGACAACACCGCGCAGCAGGTCGACCGCCTACGGACGATCGTGGTGAGCGGCAACGGCACGCCGCAGGACACGGTGCTGCTCCAGCAGCTCCAGACCGAGCTGTCGCAGAACCAGGTCACCTATTCCACGCTGCTGAAGAACATGCAGGAGATCGAGCTGGCGGAGTCGCGCGCGGCCGAGGGGCTGCGCCTGATCGAGCCGGCCGTCGAGCCGATCAAGCCCTCGAAGCCGAACGTGCCGCTGAACACCGGGGCTGGCCTGCTGGTCGGGCTGGTGGCGAGCCTGGGGCTCGCGGCGCTGCTGCAGTACCTCGACGACACCGTGAAGGGCAACGAAGACACGAGCCACGCGCTGGGCGTGCCGGTGCTCGGCGTGGTGAGCGCGTTCAAGAGCAGCGAGGACCGCAGCAAGGACCTGGTGACCGTCGAGGCGCCGCGCTCGGCCGCCTCCGAGAGCTACCGCACGGTGCGCACGAACGTGCAGTTCTCGTCGCTCGACGTGCCGGTCGGCAGCATCGTCGTGACCAGCGCCCAGAGCCGCGAGGGCAAGAGCACGGTGGCGGCGAACCTGGCCGTGACGATGGCCCAGGCCGGCAAGCGCGTGCTGCTGGTGGACGCCGACCTGCGTCGCCCGGCGCTGCACCGCCTGTTCGGGCTGTCGAACCGTCACGGCCTGACCGACCTGTTGCTGAGCGAGCGCCGCGCCGTCGAGGACCTGGCGCTCGACACCCACGTCCCTGGCCTGCAGGTGCTGCCCTCTGGCCCGCAGCCGCCCAACCCCTCGGAGGCGCTCGGCTCGCGGCGCATGCGCCAGGTGCTGGAGGAGATGCGCCAGATCGCGGACGTGGTCATCCTCGACAGCCCGCCGCTGCTGGCCGTGGCCGACGGCCTGGTGCTCGGCGCGACGGTGGATGCGGCGATCCTGGTCGTCCGCAGCGGCGGCACGCGGCGCACGCTCGCCCAGCGCGCGAAAGAGCAGCTCGACCACGTGGAGGCGCGCCTGCTCGGCATCGTCGTGAACGCCGCCCCGCGCCACGCCCAGGAAGACGGCTTCTACGCGCCCTACTACGTCGAGGACGCCGTGCCGGTGGCGACCAACGGCCACGCGAGTGCCGCGGCCGGCGCGCAGCCCAGCGCGCGGGAGGCCTAACTGATGGCCACCGCGCGCCTGCCCGGCTGCGCCCCGGCCGACAAGTTGCCGCCTACGGCCCCCGCCCCGGGCGCTTTCCGCGACTGGCGCGCCGAGTTCGCGGACCAGCGCGCTGCGTTCGACGCGCGGCACCGCACGGCCGGCTGGCGCCTCGACGCCTCCGCCAAGCGGGCGCTCGACCTGCTGGGCGCCGCGGCGCTGCTGCTGCTGCTCGCGCCGTTGTTCGCGGTGGTCGCGCTGCTGATCAAGCTCGACTCGCCCGGCCCGGTCCTGTTCCGCCAGGAGCGCATCGGACGCGGCGCTCGGCCGTTCGTCTGCCTGAAGTTCCGGTCCATGCGCGTGGACGCCGACCAGCAGGTCCACGCGGCCTACGTGGCCGAGCGCATTCGCCAGGGGCTGCCGCTCCTCAAGCTGCAGGCCGATCCGCGCATCACCCGCACGGGGCGGTTCCTGCGGGCCACCAGCATCGACGAGCTGCCGCAGCTCTGGAACGTGCTGCGCGGCGAGATGAGCCTGGTCGGGCCGCGGCCGGCGCTGGCCTACGAGGTCGAGCTGTACGATGCGACGCAGCGCCAGCGCCTGCTGGTCAAACCCGGCGTGACGGGCCTGGCCCAGATCTACTCGCGCGGCAGGGGGACGCTCGCCGAGTACGTGGGCCACGACCTGGAGTACGTGAAGCGGCGCAACATCTGGCTCGACCTGAAGATCCTGCTGATCACGCTGCCGGCCGTGCTGAAGGGGCACGGGGCGGCGTAGCGGCACGTGGATTGCTGAGCGCGGGGCCGCGTGCCCCGGATTCATCACGGGGCACCACGGGGGGCGGCATGCAGGTAAGTTCGACGGACGCCGCGGCGCGCGGCGCGGGCAGGGCGTCCGGCGTGCCCGGCGAGCGCACGCGCATCGGCGTGGTGGGCGCGGGCTACTGGGGTCCGAAGCTCATTCGCAACTTCGCGGCGCTGCTGGAGGCCGAGCTAGTCGCCGTCTGCGACCTCGATCCCTCCCGCCTGCAAGAAGTCGGCAAGCAGTACCCCGACGTGCAGCTCACCACCGACTATGCGGCCCTGCTCGCCGGCCCCGCCGCGGCCGTAGCGATCGCCACGCCCGTGAACACCCACTACACGCTCGTCAAGCAGGCGCTGCTGGCCGGCAAGCACGTGCTGGTCGAGAAGCCGCTCACCGCCAGGGTGCGCGAGGCCGCCGAGCTGGTGGCGCTCGCCGAGGAGCGCGGCCTGATGCTCATGGTCGGCCACACGTTTCTCTTCGAGCCGGCCGTGGAGGCGCTGCGCGACCTGGTCCGTCGCGGCGAGCTCGGCGACATCTGGAACGTCACTATGCGCCGCCTGAACCTCGGCCTGTTCCGGCCTGACGTGAACGTGCTCTGGGACCTGGCCCCACACGACCTCTCGATCCTGCTGGAGGTGCTGGGCCGTCCGCCCATCGCCGTGAGCGCGCGCGGCGCCTCTCACGTGCAGCCGGGCATTCAGGACGTGGCCTACATCGAGCTGCGCTTCCCCGGCAACGTGATGGCGCA
>Ga0070741_10002652_pt1 | contig 47072 bp, 57 predicted proteins | sample Coa_R1_4_FD_66440 | JGI IMG/M metagenome (GOLD analysis project Ga0070741, IMG submission 66440) | Surface soil microbial communities from Centralia Pennsylvania, which are recovering from an underground coalmine fire - Coalmine... | ecosystem: Environmental > Terrestrial > Soil > Unclassified ... | reverse complement strand
TATTGTTTTCTGCCAAGTAGAGCCGCCAAACCTGGCATGTAAGCATCGACCTGCTCCTTGACCAGCGTCTGGTAGTAGCTTACCATGATGTTGACCATAAGCAAGAGACCGGTTCCACTTCCATAAACGTTCAAGATATCAGAAAGAGAGGCCAAGAGCCCAAGTATTATGCCGCTGATTATCGTGAGCGACGGGATGTACCTGTTCAAAAGTACCTCCACAGACCCCTCGGCACGCCTAAAACCGGGTACCTGCACGTCCGCGTCAAGGAGGTTTTTGGCTGCAGTCCTTGCGGACAGTCCGCCAAGCTCCACCCACAGCCTAGAGAAGACCGTGACTATGGCGGTGTATACTATGACATAGACTACTGCGCGCATGGGATCGACAAGGACATGGTCAAGGGTTCTAGGCGACGTCAAGTAGTATAGGATGCCTCCAATCGGAGTTGCTCCTTGGCCTCGGCTTTGCGGGTTTGGATCAAACTGCGCAATATAGTTAAAGACAGGGTTCTGGTTGTTGGGGTTGTAATTAGCCCACAACATCTGTCCCATAAAGACAGCATTGGCAATGAGCGCAGAAGTGAGTATGACAGGAATAACTGAAGTGTACAGAAGCTTGATCGGATAGACCGCAGTAAACCCTCTGTACTTTGTTGATACTATTGGTACGTCGACGTGTATTCCCTCTATATACACAAGGACTAGGATCACTCCCACCGTCAAGCTGAGACCAAAGATGCTTGGAAGCTGACCGGTTCTAAATAACGCGTCGCTGGCGTGGCCGCCAGTGGCTGCACTAATTGTAAATGGCAGTATTCCTACGGGGCCGTCACTTCCCGGAACTACGCTGAATACGCTCCACAGTATTGTGGATGCAATGCCGGCCATGATGAACAGACTTAGGCCAGAGCCAACTCCCCATCCCTTCTGCACCATTTCGTCCATCAGCATGACGATGATACTGGAGCCTATGAGTTGCGCTATTACGACATAGATGGCGTATGGAGCTTCTTGAGCAGTTAGAGGACCATATACACTCGCTCCATAGAGCCCACCCTCTGCACATATTACTATTATTGTCACTATCTTTGTAGCGGACGTAAAGAGCGACCGATCATCAGTGTTCTTGAAGTCAAGCTTGATGAGGTCAGAGCCCTTCAGCAGTTGCATGAGCAAGCCGGCCGTAACTATAGGCCCGATGCCAAGCTCCATGAGTGTTCCCTGCTGCGCTGCAAAGATCACACGTGCAAAAGCAAGGAAGTCAAACTTGGGGTCGCTGGTTACGCCATAGAGCGGTATTTGCCCCATGATAAGGTATGCAAAAAGCGCGATGCCCGTCCAGACGAATTTTTCTGTAAGCGACACCTTCTTTTTTGGCTTTGGGACCTGTGGGACATATGCAGACGCGGTCCTAATCGCGCGCCTGAATACGCTTTCACTTGTTGTCGTGCTGCTCATCTGTTAAAACCTCGCCACCTGCAGCCTCGATTTTCGCCTTGGCATTTTCTGACACCTTGGCTACCTTGATCGCATAAGCTCCATTTATTGAGCCTCCGCCCAGCAGTTTGTCATACCCCAGCGAGGTCAGATCCAGAACAACCTTGCCGCTTGCTTCGGCCTTGCCATGCTTTGCAAAGACTCCGTCCAAGTCGCGGACGTTAAGCCATTGCTGCACCAAGTTGCGGTTAAAAGAGTTGAAAGGATCGTGACCAAAGTGGTCCGGTTCTTCGATTACTGTTCTCATAAAGAAGTGCTTATGCTTTCCAGCACCGCCGATGCCGCCTCTGCTGCCGGCCTGTCTGTGCTGACCTATCTGGCCCCAGCCGCAGTACCTGCTGCCGCGCTGCCTTCTGCTTTTTCTAAATCTTGTAGCCATAAGTTATCACTTTGCTGCTGGAACTTTGTATCACGTTCTTTACCACCTTAATTAAGTCTTGCTGCTCTACAGCATCCTCTTGACGATCTCGGCAAGCTCGCTATCATCTCCAAGGACTCCCTGCTGACCGTACTGTGTCTTTGTCTTTCTTTTGAATCCACCTTTTGGTGGGCTGAGTGCAAACCACGGCTTGATCCCTTCCAGCTTGCTCATCGACACCTTGTTCTCCGCTATTGCGGCCGCAAGATCGTCCATGCTCTTGTACTCCTTTGGAAGGTCTGACTTGTCCAGTGGCTTGTAGCCGGTCTTTCTGCCCCTTTTTTCAAGAAGCTCCTTTACGATGCCGGCGTCGGCCTTTGTCCATGCGACCTCTTCCTTGACCCTCCTTAGCATGCCAAGATATTGGTCGTTTTCCGGCACGATTGTCGCGCGGAAGCGCCTGTCAAGGTTGAGGCCATCAAGCGTCATCTTGGCCCATTGTGGAATGTTGACTGTTCCCTTTATTCTAACTACGAGATATGCCATATATCATCAACCTACGCTGTAGGTGCTCCTTAGAGCATTGAAAATCGCCTTTGTAGTAGAGGACATCGTGTTTGTAGATCCAAAGGACTTTGTCCACGAGTCCTTTAACCCTGCAAGCTTTAGCAGGCTCTTGATGTTCTCGCCTGCTACGATGCCAAGACCCCTTGGACCCGGAATAATTTCAATCGTGACGCTGCCGCCCTTGCCCCTCACCTTGAATGGGACAGAGTGCAGTTGGTTGCACTTGCACTCCCAGCTTCCGCATCCAAGTTTTACTGGAATAACGTTAAGGTAAGCAGCATTTGTTGCTTTATCTATTGAAACTCTCATCTGCGAGGCCTTGCCCTTTCCGATGCCAAACCAGCCGGCCTCATTGCCAACTGCCACTAGGGCGTTAAAGCGCGTCATCTCGCCGGCGTCCGTCTGCTTTTGGACAATGCCGACGTGGACAACTTGGCTCTTGATGTCTGGCAAGAGGTGCCTGACAATTTCTGATTCCTGTATCCTCATGCCGTTTTCGTAGATCTGGTCCATCGAGTTTATCTTGCCGGCAAGCACCATGCTGCCAAGCGTGGTCCTAGGCTTCCATTCAGCCTGCTGCTGTTGCTGTCCATAATGACTCATTTCTTTTTGCCTCCCTTGCTCTCAGATTTCTTCTTTTCCTTGCCCTTTTCTTCCTTTGCCTCTTTCTTTGGAGCCTTCTCCTTCTTTTCTTTTGGCGCCTTCTTTTCCTTGCTTGCAGCCTTTTCTTCTTTCTCTTCTTCAGTCTGAGCCTTCTTTGCTGGTTTTTCAGAAGCCTTGCCAGTAATCTTTGTCTTTACTTCTTCAAAGTGTGAAGGGTAGTCTTCTGGGTTCAAGCCGTTTTTCAAAAGAGCGGAAAAGCGTGAATTGTATTCTTCTTGGTTTTCTTTAAGGGTGCCTGCATACTCGGCAATGTGCTGACCACTTATTCTCTCTTCATCTGGAAGAGACTCCTCAGAAACTGGCATGTTGACGCCAGAATCGACTATGCCCTTGAGGCATGCCGCCACTCTTGAGGTAAAGTGGTCTTTACCGATATATAGCACCGCATTCTTTACTCCTTTTTCAAGCGCCTTTTTTCCTATTAGCAGGCCGGTGAGGTAGCAGGCAGGCAGGTTGTTAAAAGCGCCCTTCCATCCCTGCTTTGCAAGTTCTCTGCTGTGCGCAGACACGAGGACGACATCGCCAGTAGGAGTCGGCTTTATGACTTGGGTTGCAACGTTCTGGTCGCTGACCTTGACGGTAACAAACGAGTGTCTGCCGATCAGGATCGCAGCCCTTTTGTGGTAATTAGTTTTATCCGTTCTAATTCTTTTTAGCGTATGAACATAAGTCAACAGTATCCACCAATCAACGATTAGAGAAGCAACAAATGTAAAGCACTTATAAACGTTTTAGGATTCCCTCATTTCCTCGACATTTTCTTTGCAATCGAAGCGGCATAAGCGCCGGCGCCAACCCCATTGTCGATATTGACCACTGCTAGCCCTAGCGTACAGCTCTGGAGCATTGACGCGAGTGCCGCGACTCCATTTGCGCCAAACCCATAGCCTACCGATGTCGGGACGCCAACCACAGGAATATCGACCATTGACGCCACAACAGATGCTAGCGCGCCTTCCATTCCTGCAACAACTATAATGACACTGACGTTTTGCTCCTTCATCTCTTTGAGCGCGGGAAAGAGCCTATGCATCCCGGCAATGCCTATGTCATAGCTTGTTATTGCTTGGCATCCCATCGCCTTGGCCACAAGCCGCGCTTCTTCTGCAACTCCAATGTCTGAGGTGCCTGCTGCCATTATCCCGATCTTTGCACCAGAGTTTTTGTGGATAAATGATTTTTCAGAGGCAAGCAAGATCGTGCTGTTCTTGCCTGTTTCAACGGTTAGACCCTTCTTCTTTAGCGCGTTCGCAACTTTGGCAAGTTCGTTCTTGCGTACCCTGCTAACGACGACCTGACCGTTGCGCTTTGTTGCAGCGCCGGCAATCCTGATGATATCGCGCTGTTCTTTACTTTCCGCATAGATTATTTCCGGCATGCCTTTTCGAACCTCGCGGTGGATATCAAGCTTGGCGATGTCCTCTATCTTCTCGACTGCATGTATCGAAATTTGTTTCTCAACTTCGTCAAGACTGATGACGCCGCTTGCAAACTTTTCCAGAATGGTACGGAGATCCATCGGTCAGCCAGCTACTTGCAAATGACGAGATAAAAGGGTGTGAACAACTACCGGACAATTCCGGTAGCCTCTGATTCCTGTTTCAACGACCTTTCAGTCTCTACAGGCGTAACTTCCTCACGTTCCATGAGTAGCAGCGATTTCAATCCTCGCTGAAGGATGTTCAAAGCAGCATTATAGTCTCTATCAAGTACTAGCTGGCATTTATTGCATCTATGAATCCTGACAGCCAAAGACTTTGGTACTTTATTACCACATTTGCTGCAATCAATAGAAGTATTGGTCGCAAGTATTTCTATCACTTGTGTTGCCTTGTATCTGAGCATAGAACCAAATGTAATCCATCCACTGTCAAGGATGGCTCGTGCCAACGAATGGTTCTTGGTCATGTTTAATACCCTAAGTTTTTCAAGGAATATCAAGTCGTAGTGTTTAGAATAATAGCGGGACACCTTGTGCAGAAAGTCATTGCGCTTATTCCTTATTTTTTCATGCAGTATTTGTAGCCGGGTCTTTGCCTTCTCATAATTGCAAGAACCTTTTTGCCTCCTTGATAGCCGTCTGGAGGCCCGCTTAAGTGGATTGAGCATCTTTTTCAAGAATTGGGGGTTCCCTATCTCATGGCCGTCAGAGTCATGAGCAAACTTGGTTATTCCAACGTCAATTCCAACTGATTTCTTAGAGTCAACAAACTTGGTTATTGGCATTGTAATCTGGCAGCAAATTATAGCATACCACTTTTTCCCTTCTCTCTTCACTTTCACTTGTTTAATGTTACTTACTTTTCTGTGCAATCTTATTGCAATCTTGCCTATCTTGGACAGCCATAGCTTGTTGTCAATTGTAATGTCAAAGCCAGATTGGTTGTAAGTAAAAGAATTGTAGTCTTCTGACCTTGCGTAGCGCAGCTTGCCTATTTTGTGACCATTCTTTTTCAATGCTCGTAGTGCCTTGTTTGCAGTATCAATCTGATGGCACACCATCTGAAGCACCTTGCTATGATAGTTGCGAAGGAAAGGTTCTGTTATTTTTAGCTCGGTGAGCATGAATTGCATATCTTCTCTTGATAGCGGTTGTCTATCAAGAAGGTAGTTGTATACCCACCTACAACCATCAAGAGTTTCTACAAACTGCCGCTCCTGTAACGCTGTAGGATACAACCTGAACTTGTAATTCCTCATATCGGAAGGCAATTCATACACCGAACAAGTTACGGTGGACTTCTTGCCTTATAATCTTTAAACAAAAATTAGAGCGGAAGGGCTTTGATTGCTTCCTTCACGCTTGCAACACCCTTGCTAAAGATGTCCTGCTCAAAGCTGTCAAGCTTTAGCTCGATTATGCGCTCGACTCCCCCTGCGCCGATGACTGCGGGCACCCCAATACAGAGGTCAGACACCCCGTATTCGCCTTCAAGCAGCGCAGACACTGGGATGACTAGCTTTTTGTCCCGGATTGCGGACTCTAGCATTGTTGCTACCGCATTGCCCGGCGCGTACACTGTCGCGCCCTTGAGCGCAATGACTTCGGCTGCAACCTTCTTTGTCTTTTCAAATATCTCTATTGCCTTTTCTTTTTGGATAAAGTCGATGAGCGGGATTCCACCTATCGAGGAAAACCTTGTCAGGGGCAACATGTTTTCCCCGTGCTCGCTTATCACCATCGCCTGAATGGAATCGCGGGAAATCTTTGTCGTGTCCTGTATGAAGCTCTTGAACCTAGAGAGGTCAAGCATGCCTCCCATGCCCATGACCTTGCTCTTCTTGGACCCGATGGTCTTGAGCGCAAGATAGGTCATCGGGTCAAGCGGGTTTGTGACCACCACTATTGTGGCGTCTTTTGCATACGACGCAATCTTGCCGGCGACGTCCTTTACGATACCTGCGTTTGTCTTAAGCAGGTCCATCCTGGTCATGCCCGGCTTTCTGCCCACGCCGGCAACAAGCACCACATAGTCGGAGCCGCGCATTTCTTCATAGTTGTTTGAGCCCCTTGCAACAGAGTCGGAGCCGCGCTCTGACAGCTGGTGGTTGATGTCCATCGCTTCGCCCTGTGGAAGGCCCTGCACGATGTCAAGCAAAAGTATATCCCTGTCAAGCTCCCTCAGCCCGCAGTTGAGCGCAGCCGAGGCGCCGACCTTGCCAGATCCGATTACTGTAATGGTCATGTTCTTCGAGGTTGCAACTGGCTGGATTGCTTATATAAATTGAATGATGACGACGGATCATTTTAAATTGAACGATTGAGATAGGTGGATAGAAAATTGTCAAAGAAGCGGGACGATAGCTATTTTGCAGCAGGCCGACGTAAACGAAACAAGAATATGATTATGGTCATGGCTATTGTAATTCCGGTTATAGCCATAGGCGTCGTTGTTGCACTTTTGTTCAAACCTGCACCAGTGCAGGCCATAGACGGAATAGAATGTGAGCCTGCAGAAGTACTCAACTACCATGTTCATGCACATTTGGATGTGTTCATTGATGGTAGCCCGCACCAAGTCCCAGCAAGTATTGGTATATTGTCATCACCTGCGTGCTTTTACTGGCTTCATACACACACTACTGATGGTATCATACATATAGAATCTCCTTCAGAAAAGACATTCACACTAGGTCAATTCATTGATGTATGGAATCAGACACGCCACGATTCAACATTGTCAAATGAATTAGCCACAAAGTCTGTGAGTGTCTATGTCAACGGCACAAAGGCATCTGGAGATTACAGAGATGTACAACTTCAATCGCGCGAAGAAGTGGCACTTGTGATAGGCAATGCTCCAAGCACGATACCTTCTGCGTATCCATCAAATGGTCCTCCAAGGTAAGCACAAATAATACATGCAAGGACTAGTTCTCTGACAATGGCGGAAGCCAAGATAGCGATAATTGATTCGCAGGTAGCCGGAATAGCTGGCGACATGTTAATGTCAAGCTTGGTTGATGCCGGTGCCAACAAAGATAAAGTCATAGAGGCAATCTTTGCCTGCCAAAACTTTATGAAAGGAAGCAAGATTGTCAGGGCTAGCTTTGAGAAGACTATATCCCACGGCTTTGCCGCCACGCGGCTGGACCTTTTATGCAAAGACAATGCGCACGAACGTAAAGGCATAGAAATGCACCGCGCGCTTGCTGCTTGCTGCGATTCACTGGACCTTGATCAGAAAGCCAAGGTATTTGCTCTAGAGTCACTCAAGACAATAATCTTTGCCGAAGCCACAATTCATGGGGAGGATTTTAACAATGTACACCTGCATGAAGCATCAAGCATTGACACCGTTGCAGACTTGGTAGGCTGCGCAGTGGCGTTGCAGGACCTTAAACTATTTGATGCCAAAATATTTTCAACCAAGGTGGCTGTAGGTGGCGGAGTACTCAAATTTTCACATGGCACCGTGCCAAACCCCGCAAGCGCGATACTAGAGATTTTCAAGGGACGGCAGTTTGTGTTATCAAGCGGCCAAGCAGAAGAGGAGCTGACTACGCCTACTGGTGCGGCCATGCTGGTCAACCTGGCACAAGGAAGCGTCAACTACTACCCAAGCGTTTCGCCTGAAAGGATAGGCTACGGCGCGGGCACGAAAAAGTTTGAAGGGTTTGCAAATGTCGTGCGGGTGCTCATCGGGTCATCAAGTGTTGCCGCGGCCAGAGACACGGTATGCGTTGTTGAAACAAATGTGGACGATGCGTCAGGCGAAGTCATCGGCAACCTTGTAGAGCGCCTGACAGACGTATGTAAGGATGTGACAGTAATTCCCGGCACCACGAAAAAGAGCCGGCCGACTTTTCTCATTAGGATTATATCAGATCACGCGCAACTAAATAGTGTGCTTGAGATACTTTTCAGCGAGTCTGGAACACTTGGCGCTAGGGTGCAGGAGGTAGAGCGCGTCATATTACCACGCGCTATTCTTACCATCCCTGTCAGCATCGACGACAAAACCTTCAATATCCATGTCAAGGTGGCTAGAGATTCAACTGGAAAAATAATAAGCATAAAGCCAGAATTTGAGGATATCAGAATAGTCGCGGCAAGGTGCCAGATGCCTGTAAAGAGAGCTATGGATTTGGTAGGCGCAGAGATAGTGCAAAAGATAGGTAGCAAGCAATGAAGTCGAATTTTGAAAAGCTGGTCGATTGGTTTACCAAGAACGGCAAGGGCGCGGTGGTTGCACTCTCAGGTGGAGTAGACAGCGCAGTAGTTGCACTTGCCGCAAAAAAAGCACTTGGCGACGGCGCGGTGGCGATAACGGCCGATTATAAGACGCTGGCAGAGCAAGAGCTTGCCACGGCCCGGCAGGTAGCAAAGGAGATAGGCATCGCGCATCAGGTGATAGAATATGATGAGCTTAAAAACTTGCAGTTTGTGAAAAATGACAATCTGCGTTGCTACCACTGTCGGACAGAGCTTGGGCAGCACCTTGCGAAGGAAGCAGCTAGGCGTAGTATTTCGCTGATAGTTGACGGCACAAACATCGATGACCTAACTGATTACCGGCCTGGCATCAGGGCGCTACGGGAAAATGGCATCAGAAGCCCGATGGTCGAGCTTGGCATAAACAAAAGGGAGATTCGCGAGATGGCAGAGCAGTTTGGGCTTTCAATATATGACAAGCCTTCCAACGCGTGCCTTGCGTCAAGGATACCCATGGGAATAGAGGTCACCTACGAGAAATTAAGGAGGATAGAAAGCGCAGAGATCATTGTGAAAACAATATTTGGAGTGCGCCAAGTCCGTGTCAGGGACCACGGTGACGTTGCAAGAATCGAAGTAGCCAAGGATGAGCTTAGCAAGATGTTTAATGTTGACAAACTGGCGCTGTTGGATAGCAAGCTAAAAGAGATCGGATTTCGGTTTGTTTCTATCGATGCAGCCGGCTACAAATCAGGCAAGCTTGTAATGGTTGATGAGAATGAATGAGCACATTTACCTTGACAGCGCGGCGTCAACTCCTGTAGCAGACGAAGTTATTGATGAAATGCTGCCGTATATGAAGCAGCAGTACGGCAACCCATCTTCTATCCACAAGTTTGGAAGGGAGACTACAAGGGCTCTCCAGTTGGCGCGGAAAAGAGTCGCCGAGATGATAGGCGCGTCGCCCCGCGAGATAACGTTCACTTCAGGCGGCACAGAGGCAGACAATCTTGCCCTCAGGGGCACCATGATGCATACAAGAAGAACGGCACCTGAAAAGACCAGGATAATTACAAGCAGCATAGAGCACGACGCAGTGTTAGAGACTTGTAAGGACCTTGAAAAGATGGGTTTTTCGGTAACGTACCTCCCGGTGACGCCAGAAGGAATGATCAGACCAATTGATCTGGAAAGCACGATATCTGGCGATGTCGCGCTCGTAAGTATCATGTACGCGAACAATGAAGTCGGCACTGTACAGCCTGTGCAAGAGCTTGCCAAAATTGCACATAATGCTGGCGCGCTCTTTCACACTGACGCCGTACAAGTCGCTGGCAAAGTCCCAATAAGCGTTGGAAGCTTGGGCATTGATATGATGTCGATCTCGTCGCATAAGATAAACGGACCAAAAGGGGTTGGCGCACTGTACATCAAAAGCGGCCTTCACATAGATCCAGTAATCCATGGAGGAGGACAGGAATCGTCACTTCGCTCCGGCACAGAGAATGTGCCAGGCATAGTTGGCTTTGGTAAGGCTTGCGAGCTTGCAGTAAAGAGGATGAGCCAATATACCGAATATGTTATTGCTCTTCGCGATTACCTGATTGAAAGAGTGTTAAAGGAAATACCCCATTCCCGACTAAATGGCTCACTGAAAAGCAGGACACCAAACAATACGCATTTCACATTCTTTGGTGTGAACGGAGAAGACCTCATAATAAAATTGGACGAGAGTGGCATAGCCGCATCAACGGGCTCGGCGTGCTCGGTCAAGAAGCAAAAACCATCGCATGTGCTAAAGGCGATGGGCTTTTCCTACGAAGAGATAACAGGCTCGCTCCGGCTTAGTGTCGGGATGCAGAATACAAAAGAGGAAATAAACAGGACAGTTGACGCGCTGGCGGCCATCGTGCAGGAGCTGCGGACATTATCACCGTTCAAGAGCAAGTATGCGTGAAATGTTTTTATTATGAAATTGGCAGCTCTACTCATATGTCTAGTGCATCTCTTGCATCAGTTCCAAACATAGGCGACAAGGCTCCAGATTTTGAGCTCCCTGACCCGGACATGAAGCAACACAAACTGAGCGACTACCGCGGCAAAAAGACAATCCTTGCGTTCTTTCCAGCTGCAGAATCACCAGTGTGCACCGCAGAAATGTGTGCTCTGCGCGATTCACTTGACCAGCTTCGCGACCTTGGCGCAAACGTCATCGGCATTTCTGTTGACGGCCCGTTTGCAAACAAGTTCTTTGTGCAGAACCGTCACCTGAACTTCCCGGTACTATCTGACTACAAGCGTGATGTCATCAGAAAATACGGCATCGTCATGAAGAATCTTGCCACACTCAAGGACTACGACGCCGCTAAAAGGTCGGTGTTCATACTGGATGAAAACGGTAAGGTGATCTACAGGTGGGTGTCTGACAGCCCGCTGATAGAGCCAAACTATAACGAGATAAAAGACGCATTGAAGAAAGCAAAGTAGCCTTTTTTTCCTTTTTAAAAAAAGAAGAAGAGCGCTATTGCACCCTATAATTTTCTAGCTCTTGGAATGGAAAGTCCAGATAAAGCTGTGATCCGTCAAACGACTTGACGTGCGATTTTGATACACTGTATTCCCGGAAGTGGCTCGATAGCACGATGATCGAGTCTTTGTCCTCCGCGGCGATGTACCCTATTGGCTCTCCATCTTCGGTTCTGGCGCTCTTGTGTATTACTCTGTCCCAGAGCAACACTGGAGGTTCTTGCATCTTTTTCACCACCAATATTTGCCATCGGCCGGCTTTAACGATGGCTTAACACGGTCAACTAACATAGTTAATCGATGTTAATTAGCACAAAGGCATTGCAATATGGCGTGCCCGGTGTGCGATTCTTGATATGCGGTTCGTGTTTTTGGTGCGCGTCAGCTCTCGCGGGCAAGGCCGTTATAGGCAGGTGCCCCTGCTGCGGCAACATGACAGAGTCAATGCCTGTCACATATGGCGAAAAACGTAGATCCAATTATAGTGCAAAGGGCGACATGATGGAATTTGTCTAGCTAGATTATGTTTATCTTTTCGGCGCAAGCCTTGTGAAAATACTTTGATTTGCGGACGTACGCCTTGCTGACTATGGTGTCGCTCTCGCTTATTGCCATGCTGCAGTAGCTGCAGAGCCCATCCTGCTTCGCCCGCACGCGGGCATAGACAGCCCGGTACTGCTGGTTGCTTGCTGCCACGACGTACACCCTTGCCAAGGCTTTACGCCGCATTGAGCAAATGCCATAAAAAGAATGACTTAACCATGTTAATTATCACGTAAATATGATGCGCATTCAATATCGTTAATCTATTTCAATGGCTTGCAGAAATATCTGCGAAAGATACAAGGCTACAAAAGACAAGGCGAGCAGCTATTACGCGCAGGGATTCAAGAGGTGCCAGATGTGCGAGCTGTTCATAAAATGGGGTGGGACAAAGTGCCCCTGCTGCAAAAGCGCGCTAAGGACAAAGCCGCGCGGGCGTAAGAAGAGGATTAACCATGTTAATCATTATCTAAATACTCTGTAAGAGGATTCTGGATCATGGCAAGGAAGCAAAGGCAGCGCAGTGCTTCAAAGCGGATGACAAGGAGCAGGCTCTTCATATATGGAGCTATTGCTGCCGTTGCTGCAGGCGTAGGTTATTTGGGTTTCAATCCAGTAAACGGCAATTCTCCGGCTCTTAGCCTTATGGCCAACCATAACTACATCAAGGCCGCGTACAGCAGCCAGTCAGGCTACATGTACGTGAGCCAGGCATCTGGCGCCGTAAAAGGTGTTAAAAGTACGAGTGGATCGAGCCTGATCAACCCGACATATACCTTTAACAAAGGTGAGATTGAATCCATTCATTTTATAAATGAAGACTATGATACTCATTCGCTGCATAACTTTAACATCGACGCATTCAATGTGCATACGAAGGATCTCGGGTACTATGAAACGCAGACCGTGACATTTGTTGCAGACAAACCCGGGACATATGAGTACTATTGCACCATACACCCAGAAATGAAAGGGATTATAACGGTAGAATAGGTATCAGATTGGGCATGGGCGAAGAGGAAAATAAACCGGCAACGCGCAAGGACGTGCTTGCCCTTATTGACAGCTTTATTGAGCAGATACAGCAAATAAGGAAGATCCTTTTCGGCATGTCGGTATCTGCAATAGTCCTGGCGCCTCTTGCGATCGTCCTTTCAGTATACCTCTTGGTTCACCCTTCATTCTTTAACGTGCTTGATACAGAAAATGAATTTGGGCTCGTCCTGAGCATACTACTTGGCGCGGTCATCATAATCTCTGTCATCTGGCTTGTGACTGGGATCAAGCAATACCGCTCGATGAGCACGTGGAAGGGCAGGTACGCTCAGTATATGAAGGAAAAGGAAGAGCTGGATCGCAAGATAGCTTCCAAGTTTGGGCTAGATCAGGACTAGCATGGCAAGCATGGACGCAGGCTTGTCGTCCTCCCCTTCTTTTCTTCGCGGGAACATCTTTTCATAAGGCTCCAGAATATTTTTGGAAAACTCTATGCCCCTTTGCGTGGGGGCGTATATCGCCACTATTCTTTTCCCAACCATCCTTTCTGCCCTGCTTATCAGCCCGTTTGCCTCCAAGTCGTCAAGGATGGGCTTGTGCTTTTTGAGGTTCAGGCCGCAAAAGCTCACGAGCGCGGTCTGGTTCAGCTCGCCGTATTCTACAAGCTTTAGGATGATGTCCTTTACTATGTATATTCTGTCCCTGTAGGAGCTTGAAGACCCGGACATTGGTTATTGCTTATGAGGGCGGGATCGCTACAATATAACTTATAATCATCAGTGGCTCGAGTTAACAAGGTTAAGCCAGCCTTAATAACAAAAAAGTGGGCTCTAGCACAGCCTGAATAAGGCGCGTAAGCAGAATATCGGGCTGGCCCTGTCCTGACCCTCAGCCGTCAATCCCCGCTGTCGTACAGGCAGGGCCAGATTTTCAATTATATGGCAACAGATTATTTCATACCTGATCTAGCCATATAGTATGCGGAACGCTGAGCACAAATTTTGCATACTGTCAAAAACCGAACACGGAAAAATGCATAATTGGAAAAAACATGCATTTTTCCTGCTGGCAACAACGCCAGCTGACAAATGCATACATGCGGGCTTTGCTCTAGGCGTGATAAGAAGAGCAAATCATGACTTAGGATGAAAAGTTGCAAACTAGAAAAGCGACTCACTCGAATTTCTTAAATGCTTTTAGAGCCTGATGAGTTATAATATTCAAGATTTCAGAATCCTCCGAACCTCGCATTATGACACCGCCTAATTACAAATTTCGATTTTTAGCTTTATCTGCCAAATGCTTCTATGCTTGATGAAATGATTCCAACAGTAGGCATTCATGGATAATCAACTACTAAATTCCATTTCTTCCGCTAAGTCAAGTTGCTCTCTTATTGTCTTTGCTAGTTCCTCAAGGCGAACAGGCTTTCGAACAAAGCAGTTGATCTGTAGTTTTGGAAATACTCGTCTAAATTCATCGTAATAGATTTCAAACGCGGTTATGAAGCAGACCTTTACTTTTTATCGATTTTTTGCAAGGCCCTGAATAATTCAAAGCCGTTCATTTTGTCCATTCTTATATCAAGAAGCGCCAAGTCATAAACGCCCGGCTTGAAGTCTGATAGTGCCTCTAAGGGGTCGTTAAAAGTATCGACGCCAAACCCTTCCTTTTCTAATCCCCGTCTCATGACAGCGGTAATATCCGCCTCATCATCAACTACCAATACTCCGTACGTTCTCTTAGTAGTCAGTTACCGGTATGCACCAATCTAGCACTTAAGGCTATCTGGGAATGGTATTCGATGGGATGCAGCAGAAATAGGTAATGACGCTACATTCTGTTCTCTGCGAATCTAAAAAGGTCCACTGCACTAAGAACAGGGTCTTCAATCGTGGTTGTTACTCGATTAAAGCCCTATAACCTTGGCCATTCTGGCGTATCGCTTCGGCGATTCTGTCCCGTCTCCCGCTTGCATTTTTTTGCCATCAAATCGTAGTAGTCTATATTGGCTTGCAAGGAACGGCGATTCTGTCCTTTACACTTCTTATGACCTCTTCATCATTGATGCTATCTTGCGTTACATTTGCTTCAATCCATTTCTCAAGGTTGTTCAGAAAAATAGCGTACTTTTCCACACGAATCATTTCGAGGGGTTCAGGATTGGAATGTAGCAGCTTCAGACAATATATGTTACCATCCGCATCTGTAGATAACTAACTTGTCTTTTTGTTGAATCCCTGGATGTTGCAAACAACTGTTATTGATTTTCTGAGGACCTAATGCTACGCAACATTGCTATCCGCTAGCAGCGCGCTATAAACATCGGACATCAAAGTATGAAATGCGACTAACTTTCCATCGCCATTACCACTCAAAGCAACTGCCACCGCTTTGTGATAGTCGATATTGGCTTGGATAGAGCAATCAAAGCTCTCCTTAATCATAGGCGGGATTCCATCATTATGGCCATTGGATTTGTCCTTGACGACTTTACTTATCCAGTCCTCTAAACCATTTAGAAAGACTTCCTTTTTGTTCCTGCTAATCAAGGGGTTTCAACCACCCGTACAAGCTCGGACAATTTGAAAGGCTTGCAAAGAAAACTGTCCACACTAGTTGAAGGCAGTACCTTGTCAAATTCAGGCTTGTTTATCTCAAAAGAGGACATCAGTACGATCTTGATATTCGGATGTAACTCTTTGACCTTTCTAGCTAGCTGAAACCCTGTCATATTAGGCATTCTCACATCCGACACGATAACGTTGAAAGAATCGCCACCGTCAATAAAATGCTGCAACGCCAGAGTTGGATCAGTATAGCCTACAACATTCAAACCCCTAGCTTCTAGCGCTTTTGTCACGACTGTCAAGATGTCCTTTTCGTCGTCAACTACCATGACAGAGAGCTTGTTATCGTTCTTATTTGTCATAATACTCCCTATTACTACTAGTCGATCTGACTACAAGTGTCATGCGGTCTAAAAGACCACATTAAATGTAAGAAATGCTTGCTTCTAATCAAAGTGTGGTCTTTAGGACCACTATCTGAAGAAGTTGGGATTTGGCTATTTGATGGCTAGAATATTCTAACAATAGCCCTAATACTAGGAATCGCCTTTCTCGTCAGCCTTTTTCTTTTCCAGTCTTGAAGTATAGCGCCTAACAATCTCTTTATCAATTTCCTCATTTTTGATCTGCTCTCCTCTTCTACCGGGCGTTTTCATTCCTTGCTGCTTTACCTCGCTTCTTTCAACGTCCAAGTCAGAATCCTTGCCACCATGTTTTTTCTTTTTCAGCTCGTCTGCATACCTTCCTCTGAACAGCTTTTCGTCCTCGGTATCTTCAACCATATTGCTCACCATTCCTAATGTTACTCGATAGGCAGTGCATAAGCCGATACACATTATTGCTTCTAAATTAATTTTTCTTCTCTAACCATTAAGGGTTTTTAAATTATCAAGCGCCGCGGATTCCTTGCGCTACCAGCACGGAGTAGCAGCCGAGGCCGCAATCCTCGCATATCGGCTTTAAGCTCTTGCCATCTGCGCTCCCAATGCAGCATGGCTGTTTTATTCTGCCCATGTGGTCAAGCGACAATATCGCCCATGATGGGCAGTCCACAGGTGTCGTGCCGACTCCGCCCCAGTTTCCCTTCATGAGCGATATTTGTTTGGAGGTGTTGATTACAAAGGCGGGATACCTTTTCTTTAGTTCAATAATCTTGTCAACTACCTCGCTTCTCTTGTCGCCATAAGGCAGCCATAATGGATCGCCCTTTGCAAACGGCGTGTGGAACTGAAATCCAATCTTGTTTACTTTGTCCTGCCATTCTTCTACCAGATCTTCAACAGTCATGTAATTAAGCGAATTGATGGTCATTGAGAGCCAGATATCTTTCCAAGCTGGTTTTCCATGCCTGTCCGGTCCTGCGGCATAGTCAAGAATGTTTTTCTTTGTCTTTGCATACGTCCCTTCTCCTCTTATGCTGTCATGCACTTTTTCTGTTCCATCAATTGATACCCAGTAAAAGTACAGGCCATCATATCTTTTCAGTGGAAAAGTGGCGTTCGTAACAACACAGACTCTGCGCGGCATTTCGTCGCAGAACAACTGTATTATGTCCGGCCTCAAAGTCGGCTCGCCGCCTACAAGCGTGGTGTTGATCAAATGATGTTTGCGAAAAGTTGTTCCAATTATCTTCCTCCAGTCGTCCACCGACATGTCCTGTTCCTCCTTGCGATTGAGCCACCAGTAGCAATGTGTGCAATGCAAGTTGCAGATGTTATTTACGTCAACGGATCCATAGATCGGCTGTTTGGCATGAAATAATCTGTATGCTAACATCTTCTTGAATGTGTAAACATAAAATGGCATCTCTCGCACAAGGTCTGTTATACCTCGACCATAGATGAGGTCAACCATTGCAATTGATTAATGAGTCTTTGCTAATAATAAATATTATCAACCTGCCTGAACTTGAGAATCAAGAATCCTATCGATGATCTCATAACACCCTACACTCACTTGCATGACATGTTTTCAGCGATGTATTTGTATAAGCTTCGGACCAAGCGCTTGCCACGGTACTGTCAACTTATCATTGATGAGCATTTTGTACATCATCATGCATCGTGTCAGTACACTTCTGGTTGCTTGACAGGGTTTGCCATGCGAACAATTCCATTGATTTCTTTTCAAGACTAACATCTTTCACCCACAGGGCCAAAGTGCAAATTAGATGTGATATTCTGGCATCAAAGGCGAACGCCTGAACCATACCAGTTACCATGGTCTGCTTCTTGAAAGACAACGATGACATCTTTTTTCGGTACTTTCAATATTCTGACAACATCGTCAGTGATTGCCTCTGCAAGCCTGTCTTTTTAGGTTTGTGTCTTTCCACTGTACATTGCCACAGTCACTATGGGCATGATATTGGTAATTGCCAATAGCAAAATAAACTTTATCGATTAATGATTGAAATGATATTTCGAAGTAATAAGAGCCAATCATGCCCTCTAAATTTATGGTAGAGGCTAGTACTATTTCGGCTTGGTAAGACGGCTCCCTTGCACTACTAAATATTAAACTTGAAGATCTTTGGGATTGGTCAGCAAAAATGATTGGATGTTGCGACACTTGTTACAAACAAACACCTTCGTCCGTACAAAATGTTTTTTCCTGCCTCCAAAACTCTGGTCAGTTTCACTATAATTCACGGTACTCATTGTCAAGTCAGTTGTATTTTTTATGCACATCTCATTCATGTTGCTACCACACATTGGACACTTGACTAGTTTTGGAACTGGCATCTCCTGTTATTCCTGCGCTGATCTCAGATAACCAAATCCCAAAATATATGGATTGTCTTATTATTCCCTGAATCAAGCAGATGCATGTTTACAGCTGAAAAAGGCTTGGGAATGGACAATTTGCAGTGGGAAGACCTGCAAAATATAGCGCAATTAGTACGCGTCAAGCATCTTCTTGATTTCCTGTACATTTTTCACAACGCAAGCCACTTTATTTGTCGTTATTTATCTTCTGCATATGGATATCTTCCATATGCCCAGCCATTGTGTCGCCTTTTCTTATAATCGACCTACAATAAGGGCAGATGGATTCTCTCTCGGCTATTAAGCGCGACGATCTAGTTCTGCGAGATCAATATTATGGCTGGGCATGTTGCCTATCACGGTCTTGAGCGTCACGAGACCGACAACCGTGCCATCGTCTTTTATGACAGGCAATCGTCTTATTTGCTTTGATTGCATGAGAGCTAGGGCGTCCCTAACAGACGAATTTTCGCCTATTGTAACAAGTGGCGAGCTCATTATTTGTCCTATGGTCACCTTGTAGGGTCCCCTATTTTCTGCCATTACCCTGTAAAGTATGTCCCTTTCTGTCAAAATACCTACGATACTCTCCTTGGCTGGAAGTTGATAGGGTGAGGGTGTTGACGAATCTAATATGTCAGAATTATTATCGAAATTATTGGTCCATGTTTGGTTACTAGAATTTGAAACTAGGATGCTATTGTTGCACATAATATTACTCCCGGTCCAACCTATACTCATTATGCAACAAAATGACCCTTTAATTAATATACAGATACGATTGAAAAAGTGCAGGTGCCGGGGTCGCCTAGCCCGGTAGGGCGCAAGCCTGGAATTTCTGCAAGGCCAGCCAGCTTGTGACCCGTAAGGGTCCCGAGGGTTCGAATCCCTCTCCCGGCGCTTTGCATGAGGGTATCAGCGAACGCTATAAAGCCGAAGAGAGCGAAAAGCAGGCAACTGGCAACTTGATGTCACAGAAAACATCTACAATCGCCTTAAGGCGGCGGCAACAGCAGTTATACTTCACTCGGCCATACCGCCCAGCTCTATCAACAGTAGACTCTGTCGGGGCTGCTGAGCGCAGGCGGCTCAAAGGCGAAGGCTTGCAGGCAATTGACAGAAGCATCGATTCAATCACTATTGGAATGTCAAGGAAGGCGTTTAATTCAAGGCTAAAGGCACTTGCAAGAATCAGCTTCAAAAATACCTCCACAATCTTCAACTATATTCTGGCCGAGCAAATCGAACAGAACATCAGAACATCTACTGCCGAAAGCAAGATCAACTGCTAATCTGGCTCACCCGGTACCTTGATCACAAGCCGTTTGAAAAGATGACCAAGCAGGACATCGACACCTTTTCTGAAGACCAGCGTGCCAAGCTTGTTTCATGCCTTAACCACATAATGACAGAAAATGCCTAGGTCACTTGCGGCACGTATGCCCCCGGACTTGACAAGAACTTTTTAGCTCTCCATTTTGTTATATAATACAAGTGTGCCATTGGACCTGATTGCTGAATGATTTTTAAAGTTGACAGTATTGCCATTTGGTGAAATAATTGATTTGTGAATCATACAACTTAACGATCAGGTTTGCACTGCAAACACCATGCCAATAAACAGTTTCATATAGGTGGCAGATATGAAAGAGGCCAGATGTTTGACTAGCAAAAACTGCGGCAGAACGGCAAGCTCGTATATTGATTGCGCTACGCAAGCAGATGCATGGGCATGAAGTTCTGCGCACAATGCAAGACGTTCTACAATGACCTGTCGTTTACAACGATCAATAGAAAACAAGTCTGCTTCCATTGTTACAATAATCAAAGACTAGAGGACCAGAACGGCAGTGCAGACAAGATCTTGATCAACAATAGATCTTGACTGCACCTAGCGTTCAGTGGAATGTCGCCGAAATTCATGTAATAACACAACATCTTTATCCTAACGTCATATCCCTTATCTTCGGGCTGACCAAATCTGACAAGCTTGTCCGAAGAAAGACGGAAAACAGAGACCATCGCTTTCAGGCTAGATAGCAATCTCATTGAGAAGCTGCGCAAAGAGGCCTTGCAGAAAGAAATTAGCCTGAACACAATGGCCAGTCAGATATTTCGACAGCATGTGGACTGGCATTCAAATGCTGCAAAGGCTGGCTTTATCACAGTCAGAAAAGGCCTGATTCTCAGATTGCTGGAATTTGCCACAGAGGAGCAGCTCGTCAAGATTGCAGAATATATTGCAAAAAAAGAGACCAAGAACTTTGTGCTGATGCTCAGAAACGAATACAACATGACATCTGCTCTAGATGTTGTTGAAACTTGGATAAGGATCGCAGGCTATCCATACAGGCACGACGTCAATTATTCCAAGCATTCATACACCATCCAGCATGAAATGGGCAAGAAGTGGTCGATGTATCTGGCAGAGCAATATCGCTTTCTCTTTGAAGATTTTGGAGTGAAAAACGTAAAATTCGATATCACGGATTCTGTACTTGCATTTTCAGTAGATACTGAAGCACTTTGATGCGCAATACAATATCATCACCTAAGGCTTTGAGAATTGCATCTCAGGCAAAGGAGCGTTTCTGTCAACCCCGTATCTGAATACGCTATCATAGCGCATTCTCAGGATAACAATGTTTTTCGCGTCTATCGAAAGTATTTCTGATTTAGGAATGTCGAATCTGTACATGTAGTGTCCAAAAACAATTATCTTGTTCTTTGTCTCGCTGATGATGTGCCCGACATGTTCCTTGTCCATCGTGACGACGCTTTTGTTGCTGAGCGATTGCATCTGACGTTCCTTCTTGCCTTCAGATGAAATTTGGCGCGAGGCATCAGGATCGTTCCTAGACTTTGGCAGAGATTCCCTTCTGCTTCTTTTGTATCTCCTTGCAATCTCGTATAATGGCAGGCCTACCATTATTCGCACACCGTTGTCGGATTGTATCTCTGTCTTTAGAATATCATATCTTTCGTCGCCCAGACCAAACACAACTATCTTGTCTTCTGTTTCTCGAATTACATGACCTATCATGGGACAATCAAGGGACATTACCTTACTGTAGAAATAGGAAGGTTTGTCGTTCATAACTATCTCACGTCAGTAAAATCTGACTGACTTCCTCGATCTGCCAGTTGTCATTGACATACAGCCCGATGATCCGAGCAGCGAAGCCCCATGACTGCATTTTCTCAACCGCTCGTCGTATGTGCATATAGTGTTGCTCCTTATCTACAGGATTACCAGCGCAATCGTGGTGCCCAACGACTGCTATGACCTTGGAGCCATGCCTCTCTACAGAGATCGAAACTGCTCTTCTGGCAAGCTCGACTTCCGCTGCGCGCCCCTCGCTAGAAAATATTCCATCTGCACCTGGAAACGTGACCATATCAACGCCATCAACTCCGTGTTTTTGCGCCATGTAGTCTATTACGCGTTGCTGGGTCCTTCCATCTATGCAGTTGATTGCAGTTCCAAATTTGAATGCCGACACTTTTTAAAATACCTCCTATAGCTTCTGAGGAGTCGTCAGTATCTTGCCAAACAGCTGCGAGTCTGCCATCTTGACATGTCCTTCAACCATGTTGCTAAATGGAAGGATTGTGTCGATCACTGGTTTTATCTTGCCCCTGCTTACCCACCGTATCACTTCCTCGAGCCCTGTCTTTGTTCCTTGCGTGGCTCCAAGAAGGTTGATGCCTCTGAAGAATAGATATCTGAGATCGATTGTCGAATCATAGCCTGTAGTTGCGCCTGTGGATACAAGCGTGCCACCCATCTTGAGCAACCCGACTTCCTGCGGAAAAGTAGACTTGCCGATGTGCTCGTAGATTATGTCAACGCCCTCCTTGTTAGTGATTTCTCGTACTTTCTTATGCCAACCCTCTTCGCGGTGATTCACAACGTAATCCGCGCCAAGCTCGATGCACTTGTCCATCTTATCCTTTTTTCCCGCTGTGGCGATGACTTCGCAGTTGAACAGCTTAGCTATCTGTATGCCAGCTATTCCCATGCCGCTTCCGCCGCCCATTATCAACACAGTTTGGCCGGGATGTATCTTTGCCCTAGTCACCAGCATGTGCCACGCAGTCATGCCGACCATCGAGATCGCGGCAGCGTCATTGAACGAAACATTATCTGGTAGCTTTACCACGTTGACTTCCTGCAAGTGCGTGTACTGCGCAAATCCTCCCCACAGAGGACCGGTCTGAAATCCCCAGACCTGTCTGCTGTGGCAATCGTATTCGCGACCCGAGGTGCACTCGTAGCACACCCTGCAAGTCAGGTTCGGATGTGAAACGACCCTATCTCCGACTTTTACTTTGGCAACATCTTCGCCAACCTCGACTACTGTCCCGGCGACATCGCTTCCCGATATGTGAGGCATCGGGATCTTGATGGGCTCGCCCCAGATTCCCCACAAATCATTGTAGTTGTACGCCGCAGCTTCGACCCTTATCAAAACCTCGTTGGGTTTTGGCTTTGGCGTGTCAATGTCCTCGATTTTTACAACCTGCTTTGGGTTCTTGCTATGCTCCCTGTATACTGCAGCCTTCAAACTATTGAGAGCGTGCTTTGGGCCCGGAATTAAGAGAGACGTTTGCAATGTATGGCAGAGTAAACTATTGTTTCATTAGAAAGCGAAGCTCTTCAATGCCTTATCCTTCTTAGGATGGCCTTTGATTTTGCGCTACGGGGATGTGTCCTTAGCCTTACGCTGCAGCAAGGGCACCTTATTGAACTGCAATAGATATAGACGCTGCAGACGCTGCACCTCTTCAAGCCCGACGCATATGCGGTATCGGAGAAAGAGCGCCTCATTGCGATCCGGTCACACAGCATTCTACAAGCCAAATAAGACGCTGTGAAAAACGATTGAAGCACGGATAATAACTTTATGTTTGCTTTGTATTGCAACCCCAGGCAGTTGTTTTAGCAATGAACTTGGTGCATGTTTGTTGTGAAAAAGAACCCGTTGGCTAGTCGATTTGCCTTCACGAGGCATGCTTCAAAAACTTTTAGCTTGACCGACTACAGGGTGTTTGAAACCCGCTATCTTGAAGTGATGTTGCGACGCAGTGTAAACCTGTATTTGATATCCTAGTTTGATACTAAAAAAAGATCGGATGGCTATAGACAAGCTCAGCGTGGCGGAAAATAGCTGTCTGGATTTCTAGCTCGTATTGGCTCGTAGCACGATTATCGCTTAAAACCGCTTGCCAGACAACCAACATGGGCCCCCGCCCCCCTTAGTAGTTAACGGGAATTGGGAGCGGGGGAACATATCGTAGTTCTTCATCGCCCGCGCACATCGGACATTTCAACGGACGTCAAGCCTTTACCTAACGGACGTAAAACCTCGCGTTCTGCGCGGGACATCAATACAATGCAGAAGATAATATTTATTTTTTACGATGTAGGCAAATTTTTCTTTCCGCCCATTAATTTTGGATTTGTCAGTAGAAACGATTGAATATTCCGACACTTGTCGCATACAAAAACTGCTGTTCGAACAAAATGCTTCTTCTTGCCCTCTTTCTTGGTTTTATCTGATTCGCTGTAGTTGAGAGTGCTCATTGTCAAGTCAGTTGTTTCATCCCTGACGCCTACCTGGCTCATCTTGTTGCCACACATTGGACACTTGACTTGTGCAGGGAGGTTTGCATCATCTCCTTTAGGCATGCAGCTTAAGAATATTATACTTGTAAAATATATGGATTCTGGCACCTTTCCGGAAACCTTTAAAGCTCGATGCGACACTCCTATAACAATGGGAAAGTTGAACCCACGCACAAGAACTTTGGATTCAAATCCCTCTCCCGGCGCTTTATTCAAGTAACGTTAAAGGCGGGTATGAAGTATCGGCAACTGCCAACAGCAAATTGAAAAGTTTGTTTAAAAAATAAAGTAAATATCTTGTTCTTTAGCCGTGTTTGCTCAACTCCGAGGCTACCATTACTACGCCAAAGACGTCTGCCAAACCAACTATGATATACCCCGCCGTCCTTGCTTGGGAACAATCTGAGAGCAAACTAAAGGCTGGGATAAGAGTGCCGGGTTTTTGGTTTGTGCTTGCTTGTGGTAATGCAGGCGTACATGGCACTGCTAAAATACCCATAACTACCAAGGCATTCACCGCGATTCCTATTCCAAGTGCGATCAGAGCTTTTGATAATTTGCGCATTTTGGTATTGCGAAATATTGTAAGGATGATTTAATTTTTTTGGCATATCTAAAAGACAATTAGCTGACCACATGATCAAATGAGAATTCAGTTATGCAGCAATCTATCCCGTAAACAACCTATGCTAAGTCATTGAATAGTATCCGCGCGCTATTTGCATCCATCTTGTTTGCCATGTTGACAATTATTGTCCTAAGACTTGATTCCTTCTCATTGGCCATGTCTGACAATTCGGATATTGACTTTGGTGAACCTTCAACTATCTTGTAGAGTACCTTTCTTTCATTGCCATCAAAATTTTCTCTGGCTACCTGATGCAGTTTGTGCAATATTTGCTGTTTAAGTGCATACAGAGAGCTCAAGCGCAGCTCCAAGCTTAATATTTCATGTTCGACAGCTGACAGGTTTTCTTGGAGATGCGGCAGAGCATGGCCCATAGTCTTGGGCGTTGACTCAAACATCTCGTAATGTTTCTTAAACTCTTTTTGGCGCTGTCCTGTAATGTCCTGGTTGTTTATTGTAAAGTCATCTTCTGAAAGAGATATTCTCAGCACAAACGAATGGCCGAGCCGGTAATATTTCCTGTCGGGTGCTCCCAGTGTACTTTTTTCTGAATATGCTTCAAGAAATCCGCTCTGCTCGAGGGTTGAGAGGTGTCGCAATATTGCCTGCTGCCCTATCCCGATATCCTTGGCCAGTTGATTGAAGTACATCGGTTCGTCAGAAAGCAGGTGCAGAATTCTCCGCCGCGTTTCATTTCCTAGAATATCTAAAATTAGATCAGAATCCAAGGACCTAGACACTGCAAGTCACTTCCAATAAAAAGAGTTAGCGGCGGACATATCTACATATCCATGTCGCCCATTCCGCCACCGGGTCCGCCTGGCTTTGGCATATCCTTTGACTTTGAAGCGGCGATTATGTCGTCTATTCTCAGAATCATGCATGCTGCTTCAGTTGCTGCGTTGATGACTTGCTCCTTAACTGCCAGCGGCTCGTAGATATCCTTTGTCGCCAGATCTGCCACCTTACCGATCATGACGTCGATTCCAAAGCGCGCTTTGCCCGTGGCAGTGCTCTTTGAGCGCAGCTGTACCTGCGTATCAAGCGGATCCATGCCAGCATTTTCTGCCAAGACGATCGGTATTGTTTCAATTGCATCTGCAAATTTCTCCGCCGCTAGCTGTGCTCTTCCAGATAACGTAGCCGCCCATTCTCTCAGCTTAAGTGAAGCCAAACCCTCGGGAGCTCCACCTCCAACAAGAACGTAGGGGTACTCGACTACATCTTTGACAGCCATTATTGCATCATGCACTGATCTTTCTGCTTCGTCGACAACCCTCTGGGATCCCCCGCGGACAAGAATACTCACAGATCTAGGGTTCTTGCACTCTTCAACAAAGACCCACTTGTCTGTCTCTACTTTGCGTTCTTCAACTACCTTGGCAAACCCAAGGTCACTTGCGGCAAGCTCATCAAGGTTGTTTACAATGCGCGCTCCTGTGGCTCTTGAAAGCTTGTACATATCGCTTTCCTTAATTCTTCTGACAGCCATGACTCCAGCCTTTGCCAAGTAGTGCTGCGCGATGTCGTCAATTCCTTTCTGGCAGAGAACCACGTTTGCGCCGCTGCTGACTATTTTGTCTACCAACGCCTTGAGCATCCTGTTTTCCTCGTCAATGAACTGCTGCATCTGGTTTGGCGAATTGATGTTTATCTTGGCGTCAAACTCTGTCTTTTCAATTTCAAGCGCGCTGTTGATAACAGCTATCTTGGCGTTTTCGATTCTCTTTGGCATGCCTGCATGAACAACTTCTTTGTCAAGCACTATTCCGTGGATGAATTTGGTATCACGTATCGATCCGCCTGCCTTCTTCTCTACTTTGATGTTATCGACATCTACTTTGTGTTGATCACCTGATTTCTCGGCAACGGCTAGAACTGCATCAACGACCATATCAGAAAGCTCTTTTGAATCTGCCGATACCATCTTTGAAGCCATCGATGTTCTTGATATTTTGTTCAGAAATGTCTTGTCTGCGGGATCAATCTTTGTAGCGATTTCTTTGAGAGTTTCAATTGCTTTCTGTGATGCCTTCTTGAAGCCCTCAACAACTACGGTTGGATGGACATTCTTTGTGACAAGCTCTTCGGCTTTCTCCAACAGTGAGCCTGCAAGGACTACTGTTGAAGTTGTCCCATCACCTACTTCGTTGTCTGTAGCCTTGCTGATCTCGACCATCATCTTTGCAGCAGGATGCTGGACGTCAATTTCTTTTAAAATAGTTGCACCATCATTGGTGATCGTGACATCACCAAGAGTATCTACCAGCATCTTGTCCATACCCCGTGGTCCCAGCGATGTTCTAACAATTTCAGCGATTGTCTTTGCTGCAGTGATGTTGTTTCTCTGTGCTTGGTTGCCTTTTGTTTCGGATGTCCCTTCTTTTAAAACTACTATAGGAATTTGTTGTTGTGCTGACACAGTTTTCACCTATGTTAGTAACATATAGTGTGTAATTGGATTATTTAAATTTTATTTTGTAATTTTAGAAAGAAAACAAAGGACGCGGTTTATCTGGCAAGAACATACTGGACAATTCTCCTATGCATGTGCGGAGAATCTTTATCTCTGAGACATGTATTGCAGGTCCATCTCATAGGCTCGCCGCATCCTTCACACAATTCTAAAACTGCAAGCTCTGATCCGCAAGCTCTGCATAGCTTTTCCATTTTGGAGCACCTTCTGATAGTCACATGTTGTGTGTAAGGTCATATTTATTTTTATTTACGGGCAAAATTGATTGTTCAGTGTTGTCAACATTATCTAAATGGCACAGAAAAACACTACCTCAGTTATAATTTCAAATCTTTCATATCACTAGCGATAACATTCATAAGTGATCGATGCAGATACGTCGTGTGAAATTACTATCTCCAAAAACAACTCTTGAACTTCCTTTTGAAGTCCGGGCAATCTCTGCTCTGGGCATCTCTGTTGTTGCGGATGCCCTTGATTATGTCGGTGCGCCCATTTTCGCGCTGCCCGTCATCGGAGACATCGCTGACGCAGTAGTGATAGCAATGCTGTATAAGTTGACTGGAAGTAAGACTTCAACTGCAATCAACGCCATAGAGTTCATCCCATTCATCGGCGACATGATTCCTACGTACACCATATCGACTCTGATGTGGATTCTAAAAGAGTCCCGCAAGAGAAAGGATCAGCTGATGCCAGCAGAGCAGAAGGAAACAGTCGCGCGGATTCGCGATCGCATAGATCATTCAAAAATTATTGACGCAAACACTGAAGATATCAGGACAAAAGCCATGCGGGCCTACGCCAGATTCAGAAGCAGGATGTGCTAGCCGGCGCGTGTGGGCTTGTCGATCTTGCCCTTGAACTCTTGCATGATAAAAGGACGCACGTTTTCATAGATCACTAGAGCGTTGCCCGCGGGGTCGCGGAAGGTGCAGCACGGGCCGGGTGGAATCTCGATCCTGTTCTCCTCTTTCCATCCCCTTGATTTTAGTTTCGCTGCAGAATCATCCAAGTCTGCGACCCTGTAAATAAGCATCATGTCTTTTCTCTCAATGTGATCTGCAAGCAGCACGTACGGCTTACCCCTTGCAAGCTTTACGCAGGCCACCCACACCCCGTAGGCGTGTATCTTCCAAAGCAGCTGTCCGGCAAGCACTTCTGTATAGTACTTCACGGATGCTTCGATGTCCGGCGCTGGGACGTAGAGGAAATCAAGGGATTCGAACATCATGCTGTATTGTCTGATGTCGCTCTTTTCTTTTTCCTAATAGCCAGCCAGCAGTTGCCATGCAACCCTATAATACAATATTTCGCGTAGCATATCCAAAGTGATGGACCGCGATCTGTACAAAAAGGCCGGCCAGGCAGCAAAGGGCTTTGACAAAGTTGCTGTAGAGCTTGACGCGCTGCGCGAAAGGGCCGCTGACTTGGAGCAAAAGATCCTGCTCTGCAACTCCAAGGAGCTGGACCTTGTCTCTGGGTTTGACGAAATGGTGGTGTACTACAACGACGTGGCGGCAAGCCGGTTCAAGCAAATAAAGAAAGACGTGAAGCAGCTGCGCGAAATAAGGGCAAAGGCGCTCGAAGAACTGATAAAATTGAAGACAAGGCTTGCCGAGCTCCAGACAAAGAGCGAGATCACATCGTACAGGCAGGGCGAGCTGTTGCTCGATTCCAAGCTGGAAGCCGTGAGGAAAAGAAAGTGGCAGCCAGCTGCCTAGGAAACGTTCGTTACTTTCTGTTCACCCATGAGCATCAGCAAAATCTTGTCTACGATGCTCTCGGCGCTCAGTGGCTTTGTGCCAAAATCGTCCGCCCCGAGGCGCAATAGTAAGGCCTTGCTAGTGTCGTCAGATGCCACCGCCAGAATCTTGATGCCAGAATTTATCCCCTTTATCCTTGAAATCAAGAGGCCGCCTTGCTTCATCGCTATAGCCCCGTTCATCCCCACTGCGTCCACCTGGCCGCCAAGCTCGTCCAGCTTTTCAAGGCACTCCTCTGCGCTGCCGGCCTTGTGCGTCTCTGCGCCTTTGAGCGTAAGCAATGCTGCAAGTACCGAGCTCACGTCCTGATTATCTTCAACTATTATCACCCGTGGGTAGTGGCGCTCTATCGAATCATCATCCATTAACGATAAGCTATAACAATTATTGGTTTTAAGCTCTGGCTCACTATTCTATTGGCAATTCTTACCTAACTTCCAGCCGACTCTGCCCTGAACTTGTGGTGATGCTGGTCGAGTATCGTGTCCCTTGCGTCTTGCGGCAGCCTCGCAAAACTCCGGGCGTGGTAGCTGCACAAAAGCGAGGAGTATTTTATTTCTGAAGACACCGGCGGGATCGACGTTTCATATTTCAGCAGCTCCTCCACCTTGCCGAGCAGGTCAAACGCCCCCATGTCTGCAATCACCGATATCCCGCCCTTGCCCATCGCCTTGGCATTTCTGTCGACTATCTTCAGGTACTGGAGAAAGTCGACTTTGCTCCCAAAGAACTGCTTGACCGAGTCCACTATCACGAGCGACCCCTCTCTTGCGTACTTTTCCGCGTCGATTCCTGTTTCCTTCAGGTAATATTCTACGGACTTGACTGTCTCAAGGTACGTCAGGATTATGACGATCTCGTTGTTGAGGATGAGCCTGTTCTTTGCATAGCCAGAGTATACTTCCCGGAAGATGTTCAGGCTGTCGTAAACAAGGATATTGTGCTCGCCGAACTGGATTTTTGAGAGCTGCTCCAGAATTACTGGAGCCCGCACGCCGTTCTTGTTGTCATCATTGCTTTCGGACAATCCCCTGTTATCACCCTCTATGGAGCAACCGGAATAATATAGGTAGCATGAACCCGCTTACCTTGTGATAAGGTGGCTGCCGACAACTTCGCACACCTTGGTTAACAAGAACGGCTTTTGCAGGAGCTGGTCCACCCGGATATCCGGCGCGCTGGCGCTGATTGTCCTGTCTATCTCAAACGCAGACATCAAAAGCAGCTTGACTGCCGGATCGAGCCTTCTCACTTCGCGCGCAAACATGACGCCATTGATGTCCGGCATCCTGATGTCGCACAGGATCAGGTCGTACCTGCTGGGTTTCTTCCTGAAATGGTCCAGCGCGGCCTGGGGGTCGCTAAACGTATCTACTCTGTAACCCCACCGCTCAAGCGCTCTCCGCAAAACCATGAGAATGTTACTTTCGTCGTCAACGATCATGATCGTCTTGCCATTCCCTTCAAAAGATGCAGCCAAGCTTTCCCTCGACTCACTTCAGGAAATACTTGTATTTAAAATTCTGTCAGCATCTACCGCCGGCTTTTGCCATGCTGCCACAAAAGGCCGGTTACCGTGCCAAGGGTAAACCAGAATACGGTCGCTGCAGCCGCGATGCCTGCCCTCCACTGGTTGATGAGCGGCTGCGAATAGAACGAGTCGTCCTCCTGGTAGCTTGGAAAGGCAAAGAACGCGGCCGCAATCACCGCCAGGTACAGTGCGGCCGCCCCAAGCGCCTTCTCCTTTCTCTTTATCTTGCGAAAGCCGGCCGCTATCGAGAGGGCGGCCAGCCCGGACACCGCGGTGTATCCTGCAAGCAGCGCCTGGTACTGGCCAGCAGCCGCCGGGTCAAACACCGCCAGTGGGCCAGGCGGATACTTTACCGCCGGCACGACGTAGAGCACAAACCAAGCAACGCCTGCTATCGCGAACGCAGCCCTGAGCGGGCTTGTGCCGGGCCTGCCAAATGCATAAATCCCACCTGCTATCGCGCCGCCTGCGAGGCCGAGCGCGATAGAGCCGGCCGCCTGAGAAGCATAGAGCGCCTGCGCCTGATGCCCAAACTCTTCCTCGTCAAACACGCCCTGTTCAACCAGCTCGTCGATCCGCATTTCCGCAAGCATGCCGGTGTAGGGCATCACGATAGCCATGCCAAGCCCTGCAAGGACGCCGCCGGCGATAAGACCTGCCAGAATGGAAAGCGCAAAAACCTTGGCAGGTTGCATGGAAGGCTCGATCATGTACTACAGCTCTTCGTCAAGCTCTGAAAACGCGCCTGCCTTTGATATTTCGTGCAAGCGCATGGCCACAGTCCTGCCGTACTCGTTCTTGTTGATCACACCTTCGTCATGGAGTATCTCGACCAGCGTCGTGAGCCGGGCGCTAAGCTCCTCGATCTCGCTCAGCTCCTTGCCAGTCACCTTCTTTGGCACGACCAAGTCGTCGCCGTCAGCGCCGTGCGCGCGATGCTGCCGCCTTTTTGCCATGTACTCTAGGTTGTGGGCGCAAGTATATAATTGTCAGTCGGGCAGGAGCTTCAAAACCTTGCTTATTATCCTGTCGTGCTGCGCCTTCTTTTCAATCGAGACCAGTATTAGGTGATCCTTTATCGGGAACGACGCTATCTTTAGTTTTTCGCGCTCTGAGAGCGTGTATATCACCTTGCCAAACTCGGGGTCAAAGTCCTGCCGCATCGCGGTCCTGAGGGCGAATTCTAGGTAGAGCTTGCGCCTGTCCTCCTTTGGCTCGAGCGGGTCAATGCCCTTTCGCATGCCGCCTGCAACGAGGTTACCCATCTTGTCTATTGCTCCGGCAAACCTGACAGCCTTGTCGGCCGCGAAAATCTTACTGCACAGCTTTTCGTAATCGTCAGGCAACGCCAGATATGGCGTTGCGCCCAGTTATAACCATTCTTTTAAATATTGTCGAATCGGATACCGTTTCCAGTTGTCAGATATTGCAGTGAGAGAGCTGGACTGGTACCTGCGCGACCACTTGTTCCGACAGTCAAACACCGGCAAGACCTCTTTCCGGAAAGAGTCGCTGCCAAGCGAAATGATTGCGCTCTACCTGAGGTACCGAAACGCAGATCTACAGCAACTATCCGACACTATGGTTCCTGTTATTGAAAGCCTGGCAGCAAGAAAAGTGGTAAAGCAGGACGGTAACGAGCTGAAACTTACTGGCAGGATAACCCGCCTGCAATGCGCAAAATGCTTTTACATAAACTACCTGACTGAAGCCGAGCCAAGGGCATGTCTCCGGTGCCAGCATGGCGAGCTGCACGATTTTCCAAAGAAGAAAGCTTGATATGAACTTTCAAAAAGCCCAATAGTAGTGCAGCTGCAGAGCAGGAAAAAGTGGACTGTGAACGGCACTTCAAGGATAAGGCCGGCGCAGGAGACCCTGGACAAGGTCGTTCCGCTGTCAAAAAAGATAGGGGTCACTAGGCTTGCAGACATCACGGACATGGATGTCTTGCGGATTCCAAATTATTCCGCGGTCCTGCCCGGCACAGAGGACTATATCTGGGTCTACAGCGGTAAGGGCCCGACAAGAGAGCATGCAAAAGCAAGCGCGCTCATGGAAAGCATCGAGCGCTATTCTTCGTTGCCGTCAGGCGGGCCGCGCAAGTTTGTCAGGTCAAGCTATTCTGATCTTGCAAAAAACCACAGAGTATTGCACCCGGACGAGATAGTCGAGCCGGTGCGCTTTGAATACCGAAACGACATGCTGATGGACTGGCTTGCCGGCTACGACCTTGCAAGCAGCGAGCAGGTGATGGTCCCTGCGTCGATAGCTCTGTTCCGCTACAGCCCGCAGCCGCCGGCAGTAAACCCGTTTGCATACTTTCACACAAATGGCCTTGCATCAGGCAATGTGATCGAAGAAGCCGTGTGCCACGCGCTCTGCGAAATAATAGAGCGCGACGCCATGAGCCTTGCGGAACTTCGGGCAAGCGCCATCCCGTTCCACATCCTGCGGACCGTGATACACTCGCTTGCCGCAAGCGGGTTGCCTATGCCGCCAATTCAGGCAGACAGGTTCGTTGATGATCCCGGCGTATTTCCCGATGTTGACATTTCTGAAGTGGAATTTGAGCCTGTCAGAAAACTTGTCGACAAGTTCAATCAGGCAGGCATTTCGCTCATGATAAAGGACATCACTTCTGACATCGGCATTCCAACATTCAACGCAAGCAGCGTAGAGTGGGTCACCCACGACTACGGATATCTTGCAGAAGGCCACGGGACGCATCCAGACGCAAGGATCGCGCTTCTCCGCGCAATAACTGAGGTGTCGCAGACAAGGGCCGCAAATATTCAGGGGGCGCGTGATGACCTGCGCAAGATAAAGTATGGCGAGAGCAACACGGACGACCGGCGCGCCTGGCAGTTCATGCCGTCAAAGAAAAGAGTAAAGTTCTCCCAGATCCAGACGTTTTTCAATGAAGACATACTCGACGACATCAAGCTTATCCTGTCAAGATTAAAGAGCGTAGGTCTTGGCCGCGCCGTGATCGTCGACCTGACAAACCCAGAAATCGGCGTGCCGGTGGTCCGCGCAATAGTGCCGGGCCTTGAAACTTTCAAGATAACAAAGTCGGTAATGGGGATGCGCGCAAGGGCGTGTTTTAGGCAATGGAAAAACCTGTAATATTTCTAGGGCCTTCACTGAGCCATGAAAAGGCAAAAAAGATCTTTGCCGAAGCAGACTATAGGCCACCGGCAAAAAAAGGTGATTTTCTGCGGCTGGCCGCAGATCCTGACGTAAGGATGGTTGGGTTTGTGGACGGAGTCTTTTTGCAGGACTACCCGCCAACGCCAATTGAGGTGTACCAGCTGGCAAGGAAGGAGGGCATGCTCTTGGTAGGCGCGGCAAGCCTTGGCGCGCTCCGGGCAGTCGAGCTTGAAAAATTCGGCATGGTTGGAATTGGCAAGATATTCCAGATGTACAAGAGCGGCAAGGTGGACGCTGACGACGAGGTGGCAGTCACGTTTGCACCGGAGGGCGACTACCGCCTGCAATCGGAAGCCATGATAGACATCCGCTACAACCTTTTTCTGGCGCACAAAAAAGGGGTAATGAGCAGGCAGGCAAAGAAGGCACTTGCCCGAATTGCCAAGGAGACCTACTTCCCGCACAGGAACTACTCTAACATCATCGAAGAGGCAAGAAGCAGGCATCCGGCAATTGCCAGTGAAATTGACTCTTTTCAGGGCTACATTGCTGCAAACAGAAAGAGCCTCAAAGAGATAGACGCAATGAGGCTTGTAAAGTATCTGAAGGAGCGCTCTCAAGCGAGGGTGTAGCTTGCCAGTACACAGTATGCGATATTAGCCTCTTGTCGAATACCTTACCTCATGAAGGAGCGGAAGATGTACAAGTGCAAGGCATGCGAGGCCGTGCTCATGTACAAGATGGACTACGAGGACCACAAGAGGTCTACAAACCACCAAGAATATGAAGAGATGTGGATCTAGGGCGACTCGATCGTCGTGTTTACCTGCTTTACAAGTGCAGAAATGCTTACCGGCTTTCTGACAAACGCCCTGACATCTATAGTAGGGAACATCTTTCGGAATTCTTCGTAATAGATCTCAAACGCAGTGAGGAAGCAGACCTTGATCTTGTTGTCCTTTTTCCGGATTTCGCGATAAAGGTCAAAGCCGTTTAGCTTGGGCATCCTGATGTCTATTATCATGAGATCATAGTGATTGGGGTTGAAGCTGGCAAGAGCTTCATGCGGATCGTTAAAGGCATCGACTGAAAACCCGTTCTGCTCAAGACCCTTCTTGAGCACTGTCGTGATGTCAACCTCGTCGTCGACTATTGCCACCTTTCTCATTGAAGGTAAAACTTTGCAGGCGCTATTTTAATCCAGTGGTTTCATGTTCTACTGGCGCAAGCTATATTCTTAAATCATCTCTACGGTGCTAGTGCTGTATGAAGATCTACACCAAGACGGGTGACAGAGGCGAGACAGGGCTTATCGGCGGCAAGCGCACAAGCAAGGCAGATCAGAGAATAGTCGCCTACGGCGCAGTTGACGAGCTGAACTCCAGCATCGGCCTTGCTCTCTCTTTCCTGCGATCAAAAAGCCTGCTCTCCGATCTCGTTAATGTTTTGGTGCAGGTGCAAAACGACCTCTTTGTAGTCGGGTCTGATCTTGCAGACCCGGATTACCCAAAGAGCGAATACAACACTCCACGCGCTGATGAAAAAATGGCGTCATCTCTAGAGCCTATCATTGACAGATTCGAGTCAGAGCTGGAGCCAATCACATTCTTTATACTACCTGGCGGAAGTACCGAGGCTTCGCTTTTACACGCAGCCCGGGGAGTGGCGCGCCGGGCAGAAACAGCCGCTGTCGCACTATCAGAAAGCCAGAAGATAAACCCCGCGATCATAGTCTACCTTAACAGGCTGTCGGACCTGCTGTTTGTAGCCGCAAGGCTTGCCAACAAGAGGCTGGACGTGAGAGATGTTGCTTGGCGCAAGAAATAGCCTGTCAGCATTTGCAATTACATACTAACCTTAAAATTTCAAAAACGCGGAAGCACGATCAGAAGGCCCTTGGGCCAAATCTATAACGTGCTTATCATACTGGCCATCACCCTATTGATGGCCGTTACCGTAACAGTGCTAGCCTACTTTGTAGATCTTGTCCCGCCAGCGGTAACGGGCAATGAAACGTCGGTATCGGCAAACATGCTTGCCCTGCGCGCCAATTAACTTTAAAGTCAAGTGCCTACATTGATGCATTGCATATGAGCAGCAAGAAGGACGGGGCCGTCTGCCCTTACTGCCAGTCCAAGTTCAAAGACAACGAAGAGCTTTCAAAGCACATCGACAGGATACACTCTGGCTCTGGATTGCTTGAAGGCGACACGTCAAAATGGTAAATGACCTGGCACCTTTTTTTCATTCAATTTTGCAGCTAAAATCGGTGAAGCGCGCTGGCTGGGTTTCAAAAGTTCAGATTGAAAACGGCGAGTCGGTTGCCGACCACACATTTTCGATGTGCGCACTTGCAATGCTCCTGTCAGATATTCTCGGACTTGACACGCAAAAGGCAATGAAGATGGTCATATTACACGACTTGGCAGAATCAATAGTTGGCGACTACATGCCCGGTGTCGTCAATGAAAAACAAAAGATTGCAAAGGAGAAAAAGGCAATGAAGTCGATCCTTGCCGGCCTGCCAAAAAACATCAGGAGCGAGTATGAAAAAATCTGGCTGGAATACCTACAAAACAAGACTGCCGTTTCAAAATATGTCCACAGAGTGGACAAACTCGAAATGGCGCTGCAGGCGAGCAGATATGAAAAGCAGGGACATGACAGCAGATTACTCGAGCCGTTCTTCAAATCCGCAAGAGCCACTATCGGTGACAAGGGCGACATCGTCAGCGAAATCCTAAACTCTTTAAGTCCCAACTCCATTAGAAAATGACATGCAGTATTTCATGGCTCTCAAGATAGGTGAAAAGCGCGTTAAAGCTGCGCAGGAATTGCTAACGCGCTATGCCGGCCACGCCATGCCTGCTCTTGCCCTGAAAGACAACAAGAGCAACAATTGGGAGCCGGTGGGCGAAGAAATACTCTACGCAGTGGTCAAGGAAGACGCCGGCTACATGATCGCGTTTTGCGACAGGGCAGGGATAGCAAAATCACTGGCGCAGTGGTTCAACGAAGACGTGAAAAACGAAATCGTGAGCAAGCTGAAAGCCGAGCATAACATGCAGGAATATTTCGGCAAGCTGTCGCTTCCGATATAACTTTATTATTACCGAAATAGGCTAAATCGTCATCTTGGCAGACAGGTTCGAGCAGGAAATAGAGGTACGCGGACATCTCATCGACTCGATGATACTGACGAGAATATTCGACAGCATCATGGACCTCAAGGGTGACTTTCAGGTGCTCGAGTTCACTGTCGGCAAGAAAAAGGGCGATCCTAGCTACGCCCGCCTCTTGGTAAGGGGCAAGAACAAGGAGCACCTTGAAGATATCCTTGAACAGGTATACAGGTCCGGCGCCCAGCCCGTGTCCGTCCAAGAGATAAAGCTGGAGCCTGCCCCAAAGGACATGGTGATGCCTGACGAATTTTACAGCACAACAAACAACGCCACCCAGGTGTTCTACGCGGGCCAGTGGATAGAAGTGCGCAACATGATGATGGACAAGTGCATCGTAGTAGACACTAGGAGAAAGACCGCAGAATGCAGGATGGTCCGCGACATCGCCAAGGGCGACATGGTTGTTGTTGGCGAGCGCGGGGTCAAGATAATCCCGCTAGAGCGCCCACGCGAAGGCGTTGACATTTTCCAGTTCATGAGCAGCTCCAGCTCCAGCGAGCGGCCAACACAGCATATCGCAAGAAAGGTCGCAAGCGATATTTACGAAACCAAGAAAGAAGGCGGCAAAATAATCGTCGTGTCCGGCCCTGTGCTCGTGCACTCGGGAGCCGCGGAAGCTCTGGCAAGCCTGATACGGATGGGCTTTATCGACGGGGTGCTTGCTGGCAACGCGCTGGCGGTGCACGATGTTGAAAATGCGCTACTTGGTACGTCGCTTGGCATGCGGGTAAAGGACGGCACGCTTGCAATAAGAGGTCACAGAAACCACATGCAGGCCATCAACGAAGTCTTCAAGGCCGGTGGGCTCCGCGCAATGGTGGACAAGAAGATCCTGAAAAGCGGCGTGATGTACGAGTGCATAAAGAACGACGTGCCGTTTGTGCTTGCCGGCTCTATAAGGGACGATGGGCCGCTGCCTGACGTCGTCACCGACGTGGTTGAAGCGCAGCGAAAGTACAAGGAAGTGGTAAAAGGAGCCAAGATGGTTCTGATGTTCTCTACAATGCTCCATTCAATAGCGGTGGGCAACATGCTGCCGGCGGCAGTCAAGGTCGTGGCAGTCGACATCAGCCAGCCTGTAGTTACAAAGCTAATAGACAGAGGCACAGCGCAGGCGATAGGCATAGTGACGGATGTTGGGGCGTTTCTGCCAATAGTGGTAGAACACCTGAAGGAAATTGCTGGCAGGCACAAGTAGACTATATAGTCTCTGTACTAAAACCCTAAATCCATATTCGCCTATATATTATACGAGAAAATGTCACACCTATTCAGCATATCCGACAGGCTGGTAAGCCAGAAAGGGTCAGGAGCGCACGTAGTGGCTGGTCTCATAATACTGATCGTGGGAATAGCGCTTGGGCTGTCGATTGGAAGCGACGCGGTGGTGTATGCAGCAATCATCCTCGGGCTGGCAATAATCATCTCGGCGTTTCTGATGATAGTAAAGCAATATGAAAGGGCAATAATACTGCGACTTGGCAGGTACCAAAGGCAGGTGGGCCCCGGAGTCCAGACAAGGATCCCGTTCATGGACAGCATCCTTGTAGTTGACGTCAGGGAAAAAGTAAGGGAGTTCAAGGCCGAGCGCATGCTCACAAAGGACAACGTGCCGGTGACGATAGACGCGATCCTGCGCTACAGGATAATCGAGGAGAGAGCCCGCGACGCCATACTCAACGTGGAGAACTTTAACGACATGATCCAGCAGGTGTCGCAGACAACGCTCAGGAACAACATCGGCTCGTCAGCTTTTCAAGACGTGCTGTCAAAAAGGGAAGAGATCAACCAACACGTAAAGACGATAATCGCGCACGAAGCAAGCAACTGGGGCGTTGAAGTGACCGGCGTCGAGATCAGGCAGGTGATAATCCCGCAGGAGCTCGAAGCCGCGATGTCGATGGAGGCTCAAGCAGAACGTGAAAAGAACGCACGTGTAAAGTACGGAGAATCTGAAGTGCAGGTGGCACGCCAGTTTGAAGAGGCATCCAAGGTTTATGAAAACAACCCTGTCGCGTATGCGCTCAGGCAGTCAAACATGCTGTACGAGTCAATAAAGGTGCAGGGAAACACCATAGTAATGATCCCGTCAGAGTCGCTCAACTCGATGGGCTTTGGCAACCTTGGCATGACACTTGCGTACCTAGAGAACACGAAAAAGGCTGCAGCTCAGTCGGCGGCATCAAGCGACAACAAGGGCAAGGGCTAAAATACGCGCCCTTGCCAAATAGCAGCTGGCAGAGTGACAACAATGAGTGAACAGTGGTCCGAGTGGCTTGACTTCAGCAGGGCAAGCATTGATACTGTGCCAGAGTCGCCCGGAGTCTGCATGATGCACGTCAGCATGAAGGTGATGTACATCGGCGGCAGCACAAACATCAGGAAGACTCTGCTTGAATGCCTGTCGGATGAATGCATGAGCAAGGCAAAGCGCTTTCATTATTTGTTGACGCCTTCCTATGATCAGGTAAAGGAGCAGATGCTCAAGGAATATTCTAACAAGCATGGCGGCAAGCTGCCGTTCTGCATGGAAGCGCAAAAAACGCTGTAGCGCGAATAGAGAAATCTGTATCAGAGGCACACTCGACAATCCATTATTAGCTTAAGTGAACGTGAGTAGCGAATGCGTCACTCATCACTACTCGTCTCAATGGGCCTGGCGGCAATGCTTGTGCTGGCCATGCCAGTAGGATACAGTAATTTTGCAAATGCCCAGGCTGGTCCGTCTGTCAGCGACTCGCACCTTAAAGTGGAGCAGGTGTCGGCAGGGCTCACGCTGCCAACCACGATGGCATTTCTTGACCAGAACAGAATCCTTGTACTTGAAAAGGACAACGGCACCGTGAGGATGGTTGAAAATGGCAGGCTGCAGCCCCAGCCGCTGCTCGATGTCGCAGTCGCAAACGACAACGAAAGGGGGATGCTTGGAATAGCCGTCTCGAAGGAAAACGACACAACCACCTACGTGTTCCTGTACTTTACGCAATCCGGCGGAGGGGTTGACGGCGACGACAAGAATGGAGTGCAACCAGCAGGAAACCGCCTGTACAGGTACGAGCTGCAGGGCAGCCACCTAGTGAACCCAAAGTTGCTGCTCAACCTGCCGGCGCTGCCGGGACCGCGCTACAATGGCGGGCCTGTGACAGTGGGGCCTGACGGCTTTGTCTATGTAGTCATTGGCGACGTCGAAGGGCACAGGACCACCGCGCAGAACTTCCAGAACGCTTCTGCCGCAGACGGCACAAGCGGGATATTGAGAGTGGGCAAAAACGGCGAGATCCCTCCAAGCATAATCGGGGCAGGCACTTTTGGCAAATACTACTATGCCTACGGCATACGCAACAGCTTTGGCCTTGGCTTTGACCCGGCAACTGGCAAGCTATGGGATACGGAAAACGGCCCGGCGTATGGCGACGAAGTCAACCTTGTGGATCCCGGCTTTAACAGTGGGTGGAGGGACGTGCAGGGCATGGCCTCGCCGCAGAACCTCACAGGCCTTGTTCTGTATAACTCAAAGACCCACTACAGCAACCCTGAGTTTAGCTGGACAGAGCCCGTGGCGCCAACTGGGCTGGCATTTCTCAATTCAAGCAAGCTTGGAACACAGTACCAGAACAACATGTTTGTTGGCGACTTTAACAATGGCGCGCTGTACCACTTTGAGCTGAACGGGACTCGAACAGGATTCACGCTTTCAGGTAACCTGACAGACAAGGTGGCAAACACGCCTTCAGAAAACGCGGGCATTACTTTTGGCACTGGGTTTGGCGGGATAAGCGACGTCAAGACAGGGCCTGACGGCAACCTGTACGTACTGTCGCTCCTTGAAGGCGCGATATACAAGATATCTTCAGAGGGTAGTGCACCAACACCGGCGTCAAGCACGGCAGATCTGACAGTCAAATCGTCAGACCTCTCAGGTCACGCTATAACCGGCATGTTCACAGTGGTCAAGTCAAGCAACGGCACGATCCTGCAACAGGGGTACACGCCGCTGACATTCACCGGAGACAAGGGCTCAACCTACACGGTGACAGTGGCCGACTTCCAAAGCAGGACGTTTGACCACTGGGACAACAAGACTACCAGCAAGACAAGAACAATAACTCTCGACCACGACACCACTATCACTGCATACTACAACACCAATTCGACAACCGCCGGCACCCCAACAAACTCGCAGATTTCAGTGATAAACAGGCTCATCAACATCATCAACAACCACAATAGCTGCTTTGACGAAAAAGATGCTCACAAGATAGACAAGTCGATCGAGAAAATAGTGAAGGACATTTTCGGCAACAGCGAAAAAGTCGACGCCCAGCTGTCAAACCTACTAAGGCAGACGACAACTGTCAATAACTGCCTAGATGTCAACATTGGGCATGGCAATGGAGGACATAATGGCGGAGACTAGGAACCTAGCCTTTGCTGTATCATCTCTAGCGCGGCCTTCGGGTCCGCCCTCCCTTTTGTTGCCTGCATCACCTTGCCAAGCAAAAAGTTTGCAGCGTTTGGGTTGCGCTTTGCGTCTTGGACTGCAGCCTGTTCTGCCTGAAAGACAGAGTCAATGGCTTGCGACAGCGCGCCGGCATCGTCTATCTTGCCTGCGTGCGTCCTTTTAGCAACCTGCGAAGGCATCTCGCCTGTCTTTACAACCTGGCTCAGGATCTGCTTTGCAGTAGCCCTGTTCACCACACCCTGATCGACAATTTTTGCCAGATCAGCGATGTGCTCCGGCCCTATCTTCAAGCCTGCAAAGAGCGAGCGATCCTCTTTCTGCCGCTCGTCAACAAAACTCATCAGGTCGGTGACTATCCAGTTCGCTATCTCTTTTGGCGACTGGTAAGTCTTGACCGCTGACTCGAAAAAGTCTGCCATTTCTTTGTTGTCGATAAGCACCTGCGCGACGTGGGCGGAAAGACCGTAGTTTGAAATAAAGCGTTCCTTGCGCGCGTCAGGAAGCTCCGGCATCGACTGCCTTGCAAACAAGTTGAATTTTTCTCCAAGAACCACCGCCGGGATGTCCGGCTCTGGAAAATATCGGTAGTCCTGCTCCTCCTCCTTTGTCCTTGACTCCTTTGTCACCTTCCTTGCGTCGTCCCAGTGGCGCGTCTCCGACTTGACTTCGATGTCGCGTGAAACCATTGTCTTCTGCCTGGTGATCTCGTAGCGCAGTGCCTTTTCCACGTCTGCAAACGAGCTGACGTTTTTGATCTCGACCCTGTTGCCGCCGCCAACCGACACGTTGCCGTCGCAGCGAACCGAGCCTTCCAGCTTTGTGTCGCATATCCCAAGGTGCTCCATTATCGAAGTTATCTTGTCAAGGAACAGGCGCACATCTTTTGGGTCAGAGAAATCCGGCTCTGTCACTATCTCGACAAGCGGGACACCTGCCCTGTTGTAGTCGATGAGGGTATAGACACTTGTCTCCATGCTGCCGCTCTCGTACACGAGCCTGCCGGGGTCCTCCTCAAGCTGCACCCGCCTTATCCCGGCGCTCTTGCCATCGCCGTATTCCAGCCTGCCGTCAACTCCGATGCTTGTTATCCCGTAGGCGTTGTACTGGGTCAGCTGGAAGTTCTTTGGTAGATCGGGGTAAAAGTAGTTCTTGCGGTAAAATGCGATTTCTTCTGGGATCCTGCAGCCAAGGGCAAGCGAGATCATGCCTGCAAATTCGGCTGCCTTTTTGTTCAATAGCGGGAGTGTGCCTGGGAGGCCAGAGCACGTCGGGCACGTGTTTGCGTTTGGCTCCATCCCGCGGTAGTCACATCTACACGAGCAAAAGAGCTTGCTCTTTGCTCCAGTCAGCTGGCAGTGGATTTCAAGGCCGATTTTTGTTTCCATTACAGCTCGGGACTCCTCTGCACCTTGGCAGCGCTTTCAAATAGGTATGCTGCATCAAGCATCATCTGCTCCTGAAATTCGTCAGCCATTATCTGCAATCCCACTGGCAGGCCGCCGGCAAATCCTGCTGGAACAGACATTGCGGGCACCCCTGTCAGGTTCGCCACAACAGTATCAATGTCCACCAGATACATCTTTAGGGGATCATCGATCTTTTCGCCTATCTTGAACGGCAGTATTGGCATCGTTGGCCCTATCAGGACATCATGATGCTTGAATAGCGTCTTGAGCTCGTTTTTGAGGAGCGACCTGACCTGCTGCGCTTTCAGGTAATACTTGCCATAGTAACCGGACGACAGCACGTACGAGCCCACTATTATCCTCCTCTTGACTTCTTCGCCAAAGTTGCTGCGCACCTTGGAAAAGTAAGTGTTCCATTCGTAGCCCTCTGGCGTCATGTCAAAGCCGTAGCGGATGTTGTCATAGCGCGCCAAGTTGCTGCTTGCTTCAGCCATCGCTATCGTGTAGTAGGAGGCAAGCGCGTATTGCACGGAAGCAAGCGACACTTGCTCGACCTTGCACCCCTGCCCTGCAAGCGTGTCAACAGCATCATGGATTATTTTTGCCACCGCCGGATCCACGCCTTCGAGGAATTCTTTGACAAGGCCAACTCGTAGGCCCTTCCTCTCTGACAATGAATACGCGGGCCTTACATTCTCCGCAGTAGTATGATCGCGCTCGTCGGTGCCGGCGATGGCGTTTAGCACCGCAACTACATCAGCTACTGTCCTGCCCACCGGCCCTATCTGCTCCAGACTGTTTGCGTATGACACCAGCCCATACCTGCTTACTAGTCCGTACGTCGGCTTTAGTCCGACTGCCGAGCAAAAGCTAGCGGGGCATCTGACAGAGCCGCCGGTATCTGAACCTAGAGAAGCAGCACATTCAAGCGCTGCTACGCTTGCCGCGCTCCCACCTGACGAGCCGCCTGGCACCCTGCCGATGTCCCACGGGTTTCTGGTGGGCCCGTGTCTGCTAAATTCAGTTGTCGAGCCCATCGCAAACTCGTCAAGATTGACCTTGCCAATTATTATGGCTCCGGCGTCTTTCAGCCTCTTGACCACGGTCGCGTCGTAGGGCGGGACATAGCCTTCAAGCATCCTTGAAGCGCAAGTGGTCTTGATGCCCTGCACGCAGATGTTATCCTTGACGCCTATCGCAACGCCGGCAAGTGACCCCGCGTTCTCGCCGTCCCTGATTTTCTTGTCTAATATTCGCGCCTGATCAAGAGCCTCTTTGTTTACTGTTACAAACGCGTTTACTTTTGGTTCTACCTTTTCTATCCTTTCAAGCAGCTGGTGGATGTATTCCTCTGCCGAAAATTTCCTGCTTTTGATGCCGCTTGCAACGCTGCCGGCGTCAAGCGTGTATAGAGCCAACTTTCAAACCATCCTCGGCCCCTTCACAAAGCCGTCCTTTCTGTATTTTGTGCCTAGCGCGTCTCCTTCAAACTTGGCCGGCTCGTCAGGGCGCAGGTCTGAAAATTTTTTCTTGGCGACAATCGGCTCTATCTCTTTAAGCGGTATAGTGTCAAGCGTGTCAAGGTACTTTATTATCTCCTCGATCTGCGAGGTGTAGCGCTCTATTTCAGAGTCTGACAGCTCGATTCTGGCAAGCCAGCCAAGATGCCTTATCTGCTCTGTGGTGACCATTATGGAGCCAGCCTGTCAATGTCCCTTGGATACAGCGTGGCGTCGCGGATGTTCTCGACCTTGGTGAGCGCCATCATGAGCCTCTCAAGCCCGAGGCCAAAGCCTGCGTGTGGCGGTACGCCGTAGTCAAACACCCTGAGGTGGTAGTCAAAAGCCGCCGGCTTTAGTCCCTGCTTTGTCATGCGCTCCACCAGCTGGTCCTTGCGGTTTATCCTAGTACTTCCAGACGACATCTCCAATGAACCGAACATCAGGTCAAACGACTCGCACACCCGGCCGTTGTCGGCTGCTCCCGGCTTTACGTAGAACGGCTTGGTTGACGTTGGCCAGTCGATGATAAAGTAAAATCCGCCCAGCCTCTCATCCTGAAGGCTTTTCATGACCTGTGGCGAAATGTCGTCTCCCCACTGGATGCGCTCGCCTGCCTCCTGCAATTTGTCAATGAGATCAGAGTAAGTGTACTTTGGAAACGGAAGGCTGACGGCCGGTAACTGCAATTCAAGATATTTCAAGTCGTCCTGGTTCCTCTCTTTTATCGTGTCAACAATATTGACTATCATTCGTTCAAGGAGCGCCATCACGTCATTGTAGTCAGAAAACGCCCGCTCGACATCGATAGAGATCGCCTCTGACAAGTGGCGGTTTGTGCGCGAAGGCTCGGCGCGGAATATCGGCCCTATTTCAAACACGCTTTCAAACGCCATCGTCAGCTGCTCTTTGTACAACTGCGGGCTCTGTGCAAGGTACGCTTCTCTGTCGTAGTAGAATATCGGGAACAGCGCGGCGCCGCCCTCTGTAGCTGTCGCTATCATTTTTGGCGTATTCACTTCGATGAATTTCTGCCTTGCAAGGAATTCGCGGACAGAGTTGAGCACAGTCTGGCGTATCCGAAATATCGATCCAAGGTAGTTACGCCTGAGGTCCACCGCGCGAAGGTCGAGCCTCGTATCGATCCCGACAGGGGATGTCTTGCCTTGCACAAGGAATGGCGCGGCCTTTTTAGCTACCGAAAATGCTTTCAATTCCACAGGCACGATCTCTGCCCCGTTTGGCGCTTTTTCCTGGGGCCTGACCTTGCCCCTGACTCCGATAGAGCTGTGCTCCTTGACCTCCTTTGCCATCTGGAAAAGTGAGTCGCTGCATTCACCTTTTTTTGCGGTGATTTGCAGCTCGCCGTGCATGTCCTTCAGTATGATAAACTGGATGTTACCGTGGTCCCTGACGCTTGCGACCCAGCCCATGACAACGACTTCGTTATCTCCGATGGAGGGGCTGATCTCTGAGGAGTAATGAGTCCTCCTCCAGTGTCCAAGGTCTTGTTCCTCCAACAGCTCGCCCAATTGCAAGTAGTGCTCGAAGAGGTTAATTTAACCTTACCAGACCGCTAGAGTTGCTCTGTAATGCCTACGTACTTTCTGACAATCCTAATTAGCTCTGCTTTTGTAAACGGCTTTGTGATCAAGTCGCAAACCGCAGTTGACGGAAAGATTAGCGAAAACTCGGCTTTGTGGATCTCAAATGCCGTCATCATCACGAGCGCAACGTCCGGACACACCTCCTTCATGCGCCTTGCAAGCTCAAACCCGCTCATTCCCGGCATCCTTATGTCTGAAATGACAAGGGCGTGCCTGTCAGAGTTCTTGCTCAACTCCTGCACAGCAACGCGCGGGTCGGTATAGCCCTTTACTAGGTATCCTTCGGATTCTAGCGCATCTTTGACAGCATTGACAATGTCAGGTTCGTCGTCAACAATCATTATTGCCTTTTTTGGAGCTGTCATTACATATTTAGCAAGAATGAGGAACAGTGCGTGGAATTTAAGACTTGTGGTGATTTTTACTGCATACAGCCTGTTTCAGCGCAGTATTTCAGCCGCGATTCTGTCTATTATCTCATTTGCAATTTCTTTTCTGGCTATTCCAGTCACAAAGTGTGGCTTGCCGCCGCCCCTGCCGTCTGCGGCAAACTGCCTGAATATCTTGTTAAAGTCAATCCCTGCCATCTTTTCATTCCTTGCAAGCACCACGTTTGCCGTTTCGCCGCCAACATTGGCAAGCAATACTACTGTGTTTTCATCTGCAATCTTTGCGCCGGCAAATTCCTGCAGCTGGTCGTCTGCCAGATCTGAAAATACGCCCTTTAGCAGAGTTACCCTGCCATTTGTCTCCGGCTTTATGCTGCCAAGCCTGTCCCTGCTGAGCGCCTTCAGCTTTGCCTTGTTGGCTTCATTTTCGGATTTCATCTTCTTGGCAGTGTTTTCTAGGGTGTTGACGTTTGCCCCAAGTTCGCTGCACACCCTGAGCAATTTTGTCGACAATGAAACTGCAGTGTCTTTTGCCTGCGGGCCGACTACAAAATCAACTTCATATTCGCTTCCATTTTTTGACACGCGGGTAACAAGAAAAAAGTCGCACTCTTTCAGGTCGCCGGCGTGTTCCATCGCGCATGCAGCCAGATCGTGGCCTTCGATCTCTACAACTCGCACTTGCCCCAATATTCGCTCTTCATTTGCGCGGAGGCCGGGCATCTGTTTCTTTGCTTCTTCAAGTGACTGGAACGTGCTCTCCACCACCTTGCGCCCGCCGGCAATGAGCGCGTTTACCTCCGCTTCTGCCCTGAACACGACGTCAAGGTCAAGCTGCGGGATTATAATTATTGCAGTATTGCCTGACTCTTTATGCTCAACCTTCCTTACCTTGAGGGTCTGGCCGAGCAGCTTTTGAAGCGACCCGATGAAGGCATGCTCTGCAGTGTGGGCCAGCTTGTCATGCATGGCAAGATAGCCTCAAGCCAGCTATAAATGCCATTGAGAAGGATTTTAACCTCCAAGCAAATAACTAATAGCCACATTGGCAAAGACTGCTAAACCAGTAACTATCGCGACGCTTGGTTCTCACTGTTCTCTTCAGGTATTGAAAGGCGCCAAGGACGAGGGCTTTAAGACGCTGCTTGTGTCTGAGAGGCGCCGCTTGGGGCTTTATCGACGTTTTGACTTTATCGACGAAATT
>Ga0070741_10002651_pt1 | contig 47073 bp, 44 predicted proteins | sample Coa_R1_4_FD_66440 | JGI IMG/M metagenome (GOLD analysis project Ga0070741, IMG submission 66440) | Surface soil microbial communities from Centralia Pennsylvania, which are recovering from an underground coalmine fire - Coalmine... | ecosystem: Environmental > Terrestrial > Soil > Unclassified ... | reverse complement strand
CATGGCTGTCGGCCTGTGCGCCCGCCGCGCCGGCGGCCCCGACGGCCAGCCCCGCTCCCGCGGCCGCGGCCGGCTCGGCAGCGCCCGCCACGCCGGTCCCTGCCGCCGCGCCCGCCGCGCCCGCGCCGCCGGCCGCCGAGGCCGTCCGCTTCGGGGTGCTCTCCGCCGCCACGGACGCGGGCCTGTTCATCGCGCAGGATCTCGGCTACTTCCGCGAGCAGGGCGTCGAGGTCGAGATGGTGCCGTTCGACTCGGCGGCGCGCATGGTGGCGCCGCTCGGCGCCGGCCAGCTCGACGCGGGAGGCGGCTCGCACAGCGCCGGTATGTTCAACGCCGTGGCGCGCGGCATCGAGCTGAAGCTAGTGGCGGATAAGGGCGTCTCCTCGCCTGGGCACGGCTTCCAGGCGCTCGTGTTCCGCAAGGACCTCGTGGATAGCGGGCGGCTGCGCGGCATCCCCGACCTGCGCGGCCAGCGGGTGGCGCTGCCCGCGCGCGGCATCACGGCCGAGGCGTCGCTGGAGCGCTGGCTGCGCGCCGGTGGCCTGAGCGTGGACGACGTCGAGCTGGCCGAGCTGAACTTCGCCGAGCACAGCGCGGCGCTCGGCGGCCAGTCGGTCGAGGCTGCCATCTCCATCGAGCCGTTCCTGACGTTCATCGTGGAGCGCGGCATCGGCGTGGTGCACCAGCGCAGCGACGAGTTCACGCCCGGGTATCAGCTTGCCGAGGTCATCTTCAGCGGCCAGTTTGCGCGCGAGCACGCTGAGGCGGGGCGCCGCTTCATCACCGCCTACCTGCGCGGGGTCCGCTACTACAACGATGCTTTCGACAAGGGCGACGCCGCCAAGCGCCAGGAAGCCGTCGCGATCCTGACCCGCAACACGGCGGTCAAAGACCCGGCCCTGTACGACCGTATGGTGATGCCCGGCCTCGCGCCCGATGGCCGCCTGAACGTCGCCAGTATCGCCGAGGACCAGGAGCTGTGGCTGGCCTCCGGTCTGCAGCAGGCCCGCGCCAATCTCGATGAAATCGTCGATCACCGCTTCGTCGACGCCGCCGTGGCGGCGCTTGGACCGTACCGCTAGCGAGCGGCCGTGTTGAGGCGGCCCCGTCCGCCGTGTAGAGTGTTAGAAACACACGAGCGGGGGTAACCGATGGTCGCGCGACGCGGTCTGACGGCCGGAATCGTCTTAACGGCGGCGCTCGCCTTGAGCGGGGCGTGCAAGCCGGCCGAGCCGGCGGCCCAGTCTGCCCCGGCGTCGGTCCAGCCCGCGGCCACCGCGCCGGCCGCGGCGCCCGCCCCGAGCCAGCCGACCGCGCCGCCGCAGGTCGAGACGCTACGGGGCGGCGTGCTGGCGAGCACTACCGACGCCGGCATTTTCATCGCCCAGGACCTCGGCTACTTCCGTGAACAGGGCATCGAGCTGGACTTGAGCACATTCGACTCGGCGGCGCGCATGGTGGCGCCCCTCGGCGCCGGCCAGCTCGACATCGGCGCCGGGGCGCACAGCGCCGGCCTGAACAACGCGATTAGCCGCGGCGTGGACATCAAGCTCGTCGCCGACAAGGGTTCGGCCACGCCCGGCCACGGCTTCCAGGCGCTCGTCTTCCGCAAGGAGCTAGTCGACAGCGGGCAGCTTCGCTCCCCGGCCGACCTGCGCGGCCGGCGGGTCGCCGTATCGGCGCGCGGGATCACGGTGGAAGTGGCGCTGGCCACGTGGCTGCGCCGCGCCGGGCTCTCGATGGACGACGTCGAGCCCGTGGAGATGGGCTTCCCGGACCAGGTGAACGCCATCGGCAACGGCTCGCTCGACGCGACGATCAGCATCGAGCCGTTCCTGACCCGCATCGTGGACCTGAACGTGGGCACGATCTACCAGCGCACCGACGAGCTAATCCCTGGCTATCAGGTGGCCGAGGTGTTCTACGCCGGCCAGTTCATGCGGGAGCAGCCGGACGTGGCGCGGCGCTTCATGGTCGCCTACCTGAAGGGCGTGCGCTACTACAACGACGCCTTCGACAAGGGCGACGCGGCGAAGCGGCAAGAGACGATCAACATCCTCACCCGCAACACCACCGTCAAGGACGCGGCGCTGTACGATCGCATGGTGATGCCCGGCCTCGCGCCCGACGGGCACCTGAACGTCGCCAGCATCAGCGAGGACCAGGACTACTTCCTGGCCGCCGGCCTACAACAGCAGCGGATCGACATCAACACCCTCATCGACCACTCTTTCGCCGACGCCGCGGTGCAGGCCCTCGGGCCGTACCAGTAGGCATCTGCGCGGTTGCCTTCTCCTCTGTAACCTAGATATACTGTGTATACGGTGGTAGGAGGAGGCCATGATTCAGCAGAAGCTCCGCAAGGTCGGCAATAGCTACGTGGTGACGATCCCCAAGAGCGAGGTCCAGCGGCGCGGGCTGCGCGAGGGCCAGCTCCTGGCCGTCGAGGTCCAGCCGCTGGACGTGCGTCCGACCCTGCCGCCTGATCTCCGCGAAGCTTTCGAGGCGAGCTGGCGCGAGAACGAGGCGATCTATCGCGCGCTTGGCGAAAGTTAATCGGGCCAAGAATGGCAGGGCCGGGATTCGCTACCTGAGCCTCACTGAAGTGGTCGCGCTCCACGCCGAGCTGATGGAGCGAACTGGTTTCGCTGTAGCGCCCCTCCGGAGCGAGGGCACGCTGGAATCGGCTGTGATGCGGCCCCAGATGGCCGCCTACTACGGCGATGCAGATCTTCTCCGTCAGGCTGCATTGCTGGCCGTTGGCATTTCGCAGAGCCAGGCATTCCTCGATGGCAACAAGCGCGTGGCCTTCGCGGCGATGGATACTTTCCTGCGACTGAACGGGCTGCTCTTTCACGGTGGGCTGCAAGAAACCGTCGAGCAGTTTGCCGCGCTTGCCGCGCGGACCGACAGTCTGGAGGCCGCCACCGCGCGGTTCGAGCAGTGGCTGCGCGAGCGCACCCGGCCGCGCTGAGCCTGCCCCCTCGGCCTCCCCCAAATACGTCCTGTCTTGTCGCTCCGCCTTCTCCTCATGCCGCGCTGCGTCCCGGCTCCCCTCCCGCTCGTGAGTGGATTGTGAGCGTTCGCCGCGCCCGTGTGAGCGATTCCGTGAGCGGCACGGCGTACCCTGGCGTTCGGCCGCGGCCACCCCCGGACGGGGCCGGGGGTGCGGCCGCCGGCCAGCTTGCAGGGGGTGACGGGAGGGGTGCATGGACCGGTGGGTCGCTCGTTGGCCCTGGTACTATGGCTGGACGATCGTTGCCGCGAGCTGCCTGGCGCTCGCCCTGGCGATGGGCTCGCGCGCGGTGATCGGCGTGCTGTTGGCCGCCCTGTTCGACTCCTTCGATTGGGGGAGAGCCGCCATCGCCGGCGCGCTATCGGTGAGCTTCGTGGTCTCCACCCTGGCGGCGCCGGGCTGGGGCGCGTTGATGGATCGTTGGGGGCCGCGCCGCACGCTCGCGGCCGCGGCGCTCTTGGCCGGCGGTGGGCTGGGGGTGGCGGCGACCACGCGCGAGCCATGGCAACTCTACCTGGGCCTGGGACTCCTGGGCGGCACGGGCCTGGCGCCGTTCTGGACCACGACCTTCGGCGTCGTGATCAGCAACTGGTTCGCGAGCCGGCGCGGGCTGGCGCTCGGCGTCGTGGCCGCGGGCAGCGGCCTGGGCATCCTGCTGCTCGCGCCGCTCGTGCAGACCGTCATCCGTACGGTGAGCTGGCAAGCGGCGTTCGTCGTCCTCGCGGCGCTGCAGCTTGGCGTTGTGGCGCCGCTCGTGGTCGTGTTCTTACGACGGCGGCCGGAGGACTTCGGCCTGACCCCGGATGGCACTCGCGCCGCGCCCGCGGCGCGGCCGACCGACGGTCCGTCAATTGGGCAGGCGCTCCGCGACGCGCGCTTCTGGTGCCTGGTGGTGGGCTTCCCGCTCGGCATCGCCGGGCACCAGTTCATCCTCGCCCACGGTATTGCCTACCTCGTGGACCGCGGCTTCACCGCCGACGTGGCGGCGTTGGCGCTAAGCTTTTTCGGCGGCTGCACCATCGGCGGGATGGTGCTCTGGGGCTATCTCGCGGACCGGCTCGGCGGCGAGCGAGCCTACACGGTGGGCTCGCTGCTGTTGCTGGCCGCCGTTGCCCTGCTGTACGCCGTGGAGCCCGGCCGCGGGGCATTGCTCTGGGTGTTCGTAGTGGTATTCGCGATCGGCTATGGCTCGCGCCAGGCATTGCACGCGTTCATTGCCGCGAAGCTGCTCCAGGGGCGCTCGTTCGGCGCGCTCATGGGCTGGATGACGGCCGCTCTCAGCGCCGGGTCGGCGCTCGGTCCGGCCATGGGGGGCTGGGTCTACGACGCCACGGGCAGCTACGATTCTGCCTTTGCGCTAGCCGCGCTGTTCACCGCGATTGCCGTCGTGTGCGTGTGGCTCGCGGCGCCGCGGCGCGGTGTGCTGCGCGCCTCGTCGCCGACGGGCGATCGGCTGCCCGCGCTGGGGGCAGACAATGCACCGCGGGCGGCTCCGCCGGCTGGAGCGCGGCGGGCGTGACGGCGCCCGCTGACTAGCGCCCACGGCGGCGGCGCCCCGGCTTGCCGCGCGCAGGCCCGCTCGCGCCGCCGGTGCCCTGGCCGGGGCGTCCACCAGCGCCGCCGGCCTTGCCCCGGCCGGTGGCGGGACGCTGCCAGGTCAGGGTGCGGCGCCCGCCGCCCGCACCAGGCTCTGGGGCAGACGTGCCTGTCCCGCCGCTGGTGCCTTTCGCGGCACGGCGCGCGCCCCGGCCGCGCCCTTGGGCCGGGCGCGCGCGGGCGGTGCCGTCGGGGTAGGGGCTGCGCCCGCGGCCGCGGCGGCCCGCCGGCTCCTCGTCCTCCAGCGGCGGCGGCACCCAGTCGGCGTCCGCCGCCGCCTCCGCGTCGGGCGGGCCCTCGATCGCCCACTGATACGAGGCCGCCACCACGCCGCGGCGCAGCAGCTCGTCGGCCTCCTCCAGCCGCTGTACCAGCAGCTCCGTCTGCACTTCCGAGGCGGCGCCGCGGGCGGCCGCGCGCCGCGTGCCGCGCGCCGGGCCGATCGTCGGCGCGGCGTGCGCCTGGCGCGCCGCGTTGCGAAGCTGGCCAAGCAGGTCGAGTGCCTTCTGGAAATGGCCCACTAGATCGCCCTCGGCGATGCGCGTGCGGACGGCGATCTCCTTCAGCGTCCAGCCCTGCGCCCAGGCGAGCGCCACGCCGTGAAACTCCTCGTACAGCGGCCGCGACACCTCGACGCCCTGTCGCAGCTCTTCGGCCAGCACGCTGCCGTGGAGCGTGCGCAGCTCCGTGCGCAGCCGGTAGAGCCGCGTGGGGATCGGCAGGCCGCGCACGGGCGTGTCGCGGTCCCAGGAGAACCACGACGCGACCTCCGCGACCTCCGCGGCCGCCAGCGGCTCCAGGTAGCGCCCCGTCAGCAGCTCGGCCAGCGTCAGTGCGTTGTCGCCGAACAGGCGCCGCAGGTAGGCGGCCTTCCAGGTCGGGCGGCCGACGTTCAGGTAGCCAAACCGCTCCAGCACGCGCGCCAGGCCCTCGACCATCGCCCGCGCCTCGCGCCCGGCCAGCGCGTGCGCGCGGTTCAGCGCGTGCTCGGCGCGCGCCAGGTTGCGCGCCGCCGCCCACACCGCGGGGTCGCGCGGGTCGCCCTCCTGCAGCGCCTCGAACTGCTCCTGCAGCCGCTCCTTCACGTCGGCCAGGTGGTGCAGGCGCTGGTCGTGCTGGAAGCGGCGCAGGCTGCGCGCGTATAGGTCGGCCAGCCGCTCCTCGTCCGCGGGGCCGCGCCAGAGGTTGATCGTCGTGCTGTAGCTCGGCCGGAAGGCGCTGCGCAGCGGCAATAGCTCGCCGCTGGCGATCTCCATTGAGCGCTCGAAGCTCACCCACGGCGAGTAGAGCACCAGCGCCACGCCGCGCGCGTCGAGGCCGCGCCGCCCGGCCCGCCCCGCCATCTGGCGGAACTCGTTGGGCGTCAGCAGGCGGCGCTGCTCGCCGTCCCACTTCGTCATCTCGCCCACGACCACGGTGCGCGCCGGCATGTTGATGCCGAGCGCCAGCGTGTCGGTGGCGAACACCGCGCGCAGCCGGCCAGCGGCGAACAGCTCCTCGACCAGCAGCTTGAGCGGCGGCAGCAGCCCGGCGTGGTGGACGGCCACCCCGCGCGGCAGCAGCCGGAACAGGAGCGCCACCTGGCGCAGGTTACGGTCCTCGGGCGGCAGGACGGCCAGCCGCGCCCGCGCCTCCTGCACCAGCGCCGCGGCGTGTGGCACGGGCTTCAGCCCCAGGCAGCTTTCGGCAGCCTGCTCGCAGGCACGGCGGCCGAACAGGAAGTAGATGGCCGGCGTCAGCTCGTGGCTCTCCAGATAGCGCACCACCTGCCAGGGCGGCGGCAGCGGCCGCGCCTCACGCTCGCCGTCGCCCTCGCCGTAGCCGCCGTAGCGGATGCGCGCGCCCAGCTCGCCGCCCACGTCGGGGAACCAGGCGTGGCGCTGGCCCGCCTCGTCCAGCACCAGGTGGCCGCGGCCGTCGAGGAAGTACTGGATCTCCAGTGGCACCGCCCGCTCGTCGTGGATCACGCAGGTCAGCTCGCCGTGCGCGTCCCGGATCCAGGACGCGATCTCCTCGGTGTTGGGCACGGTCGCGGACAGGCAGATCAGCGGGATGTGGTGCGGCGCGAGCAGGATGGACTCTTCCCAGGCGGTGCCGCGCTCGGGGTCGCCCATGTAGTGGACCTCGTCGAAGACGATGGCGCCCACGTCGTCGAGCGCGTCGGTGCCCTGCACCAGCCGGTTGCGCAAGACCTCGGTCGTCATGACCTGCACGGCGGCGTCCGGCTCGACGACCAGGTCGCCCGTCAGCAGGCCGACCGCGTCGCCGTAGCGCTCGCGGAAGTCGCGGTACTTCTGGTTCGATAGCGCCTTGATCGGTGTGGTGTAGAGCGCGCGCTGGCCGCGGCCGTGCGCGAGGTGCACCCCGAATTCGGCGACCACCGTCTTGCCTGTGCCCGTGGGCGCGGCGACCAGCACCGAGTGCCCGGCCGCGAGGGCGACCATCGCCTCCCGCTGGAACGGGTCGAGCGCGAACGGCAGCGTCGCCTCGAACGCGGCCACCAGCGCCTGCGCCTCTTGCATGCTCGCTCCTTCCGTCAGCCCCCGCGCCGCTACCGGCACGCCGCATGCCAGCCGCGGCGGCGTGAAGCGCGTACAATGCCATTGTAGGCCCTGGCGGTTGGCTTGACCGCCCGGTGGCAATCGGCTAAGAGAAGCACATGGATCTCGATGTCGCCGCTCCCGCGCCGCGCCCCTGGGCGCAGCCCGCGCCCCCGCGCGACTGGCAGCCCGGCGCGCACGCGCCGCACCACGCGGTTGGGCGCGGCAAGCAGCGCCCCCCCAACGGGCAGGCCGTGCCCGCCGCGCGGCCCGTGGCCGTGGACCTGTGCGTGTTCACCGTCGCGCCCCACCCGGAGGCCGAGCGCGACGCGCTGCAGGTCGTGCTCACGCGCCGCGACACGGCGCCGTTGCGCGACTGGTGGGCGCTGCCGGGCGGGCCGCTGGGGCGCGACGAGTCGCTGGGCGACGCGGCGGCGCGCGTGCTGGCCGCGCAGACGGGCGTCGCCGGCGCGCACCTGGAGCAGCTCGCCAGCTTTGGCGATCCGGGCCGCGATCCGTGGGGCACCGTGTCGGTCGCCTACCTCGCGCTCGTCGCCGCCGCGCGGGTCGAGCTGCCGGGGCCGGACGCCGCCCGTCCCGCGGCCTGGGTGCCCGTGGACCGGCTCGCCCAGGTGCCGCTGGCCTTCGACCACGCGGCCGTGCTCGACGTGGCCGTCACCCGGCTGCGCTCGAAGCTGAAGTATTCGAACATCGCCTTCGAGCTAGTGCCGGCGCGGTTCACGCTGCGCCAGCTCTACCGCGCGTACCTGGCCATTCTCGATCGAACCGAGCGCCAATTGCCGTTCAGCAACTTCCTGCGCGTGTTCGGTCGTTTGGCGGAGGGGCCGGCCGACGACGGCTTTGGTCGCTCGCCGCCCCTGCGCGTCGTGGGCGAGTCGCGCCCGGAGGGTCCGGGCCGGCCCGCGCGCCTGTACGAGTTCGTCGGCCGGCCCGGCGACGAGCGCCGCGAGTTCTACCGCTGGTGAGGCTGGGGGGACGATGAGGAAGGCCGCGCGGGGCACGGTAAGGGTCGAGGAATATGTCGAGCGCCGCGTCGAGACCGCCGCGGGGCGCCGGGTGGAGCGCTACTACCGGCGGGCGCAGTGGGCGTCCGCTGCCGAGCCATCCGGCGCCGCCCAGGCGCTGCAGACCGCGGCGCCCCTCCTCCGCGCGCTGGCCGTGGCGGCCGCGCCGGTGGTGGGCCGCCTGGCCGTGCGGGCGCTCGCGCCACGGCTGCGTGCCGCGCTGCCAACGGCGTCGCGGCCGCGGCTGCGCGCCGAGGCGCCGCTGGCGCTGCCGCCACCCGCCAGCGGGCGCCGCCCGCCGCCCGACGGGGCCTAGCGTCCGCTCACCGCCGCCGCCAGGTCGCCGCGGAAGCTCCGCAGGAACTCTCGCATGTCGGCCACGTCGTCCTCGGTGATCGGCGCGCCGCCGGCCGCCGCTTCGGAACTAGCCGTCGTGGCAGCGCCGAGCGACTCAGCCGGTGGGGCCTCGGGCACACCTTCGTCGCCGCGCACCAGGGCGGCAATGAGGCCCTGCGTGCGGCAATCGGGGCAGGTCACCGTCAGGAACCACAGCTCGTCCTGGTGGCCCAGGACGGTGATGTTCTCGTAAGCGTAGGAGGCGCTGCACACGGAGCAGCGCACAGTCTCCATGAGGTGGCGGATCAGGCTCTCGTGATGATCCATTACGTCCCTCGCCCCCGGCAACGTCCCCGTTGCCGCGGCGCGCCGCCGGTCCGCGGGGGACGTTACTTCTTGGGTTCTTTGCTCTCAGTGCTGCCGCCACCCTTACCCAGGTCGTCGATGTCGAGCGTCTCGATGAATTGCTTGAACACCGAGAGCTTTTCCTCGTCGATCGGGGTGGCCTCGTGCTTCGGCGCGCCCGCCTCGCTCTCCCCTTCCTCTGTTTCAAATACCATGCCAGCCTGGTCCAGCACGGCCTCTTCTACAAATATCGGCACCTTCGCGCGAATGGCCAGGGCGATCGCGTCGCTGGGGCGCGAGTCGACCTCGAGGTGCTGGCCGTTCTGGTCGAGAATGAGGCGGGCGAAGAACGTCTCGTCGGCGAGGTCGTTGATGACGATCTGCGTGAGCTTCGCGCCGAGCTGCTGGACGACGCGGCCGAGGAGGTCATGGGTGAGCGGCCGTTGGACCGGCACGTTCTGCATCGGTATGGCGATGGCGTCGGCCTCGAACTGGCCGATCCAGATAGGCAGGAAGCGCGAGCCGGTCTTCTCCTTCAGCATGACCACGCGCTTGTAGTTCGCCATATTGACGCGGATGCTCTCGACGTAGACCTCGATCACCTTGGATCTCCTTTGCCGGGCCGGCAGCCGGGGGCGTGCGGGCCGGCCGCGACTCGCCGGCGTGGCGACGCCTCGCAGAGACAGCCCGTGCCGCGACTCGATCGGGCAGGCCCCGCGTCTTGGGGTATTCTACACCCGCCTCCCAAACGCCAGCAAAGCGCGGCCGCCCGCCGATGGGCGACGGGGGGAGTATGGGAGGGCAGCCCCGGGGAGGCACCGCGAGGGCTTCATGGCCGGGCGAGCCGCATCCAGGCGCGCAACGCGGGCACGCGGCCCGTGGCGTCCAGGCCGGCGGTGGTGTCCCGGCCCGCGGCCGGCGCGTCGGCGGCGTCCCGGCCATCGCCCGGGGCGATCGCCGGCAGCCAGAAGGCGAGCATCGTGCCGCGCGCGCCCGCTGGCCCGCCGTCGGCCGGCAGTCCGCTGGGGCTCTGCGCCCAGATCACGCCGCCGTGCGCCTCGACGTAGCGGCGCGCGATGGCCAGCCCCAGGCCCGAGCCGCCGCTGCGCCGGGCGCGCGAGGGGTCCGCGCGGTAGAAGCGCTCGAAGATGTGCGGCAGGTCGTCGGGGCCGATGCCCGGCCCGTTGTCGGCCACCCAGAAGCGCACGCCCGGACCGGCCGTCGGGGACGCACGACCGTGGTCTCCTGCCGCCAGGTCCACGGGCGGTGCGCCGGGCAGGCGGCCGGTCGGCGGGGTGCCGCCCGGCGCGTGGGGCGCGGCGGGCCGCAGCCGCGCCAGCACTCCGCCCGTCTCGGCCGGCCCCGGCTCCCCGGCTCGCGTCTCGGCGCGTGCGCCCACGACTACCCGGCCGCCGGGCTGGGTGTAGCGCAGCGCGTTGTCGAGCAGGATGCCGAACACCTGGGCCAGCCGTGCGGCGTCGCCGTCTACCAGGGGCAGGTCATCGGCCACGTCGGCCACGAGGGCCACGTGCCGCGCTTCCGCCCGCCCGCCCGCGGCGGCCACCGCGCGCCGGACGAGCGCGGCCGGCTCCAGCGGCTCCGGCTCGAGGCGCAGCCCGCCCGCCTCGGCCAGCGACAGCTCGCGCAGGTCGGCCACCAGCTTGGTCAGAAGCGCCACTTCCTCGCGGATGGAGCTGAGCCGCTCGGCGTCGGCCGGATACACGCCGTCGACCATCGCCTCGACGGTGCCCTCGATGACCGTGAGGGGCGTGCGCAGCTCGTGGGCGACATCCGCGATGAGGGCGCGGCGGGCCTGCTCGGCGCGCTCCAGGCTGGCCGCCATGTCGTTGAACGCCACCGCCACCGCGCCCACCTCGTCGCCGCCGCGCACGGCCACGCGGTGCGTCAGGTCGCCCGCGGCCACGCGCCGCGCGCCCGCCGCAAGCTCGCGCAGCGGGTTGGCGAGCTGTCGCGCGAGCAGCAGGCTGAGCAGGCCGGCCAATGCGGCCGCCGCGCCCGCGGCGTACAGGATCGCCCGGTCCACCCGCTCCAGGAACCCCACTTCCAGCGAGGCGGCCGGGGAAGATGCATTGGGGACCACGACGGCCACCGGGCCGCGGCCCGGCCCCGGCGCGTCGCGCTCGCGTGGCCCGACGCCACGCGGGGCCGCCTCGTCGGCGCCGGCGGGCGTCCGCGAGCGCAGGCGCCCGCCCTCGTTCTCGTCGAGGGCAATCGCCTGCGGCGGCCGGCGAAAGGGGCCGCTAAGAGTGACGTAGAGCGTGCCGGTGCGCTGGCCGTCCACATAGAGCGCTGTTCCAGGCCCCAGCCCGGCCTCGCTCGCCGACTCGCCGACCGCGCGCCCCGCCGTATCGGCCACCACGGTGCCGCTGGCGTCGGCGACGGCCAGACGGTCGAGCGGGCCGCGCAGCCAGCCTTGCAGCAGCGGCTCCACGCCGGCCCACGTGCCGCGGGCGCGGTAGTAGCCAGCCAGGCCGTTGCCCACGCGCTCCAGGTAGACGACCCGCCCGCGCTCCACGTAGCTCTGGAACTCGTTGGCCGTCTCGCGCCCGACGAGCACGGCCACGCCGCCCACGCTGACCACGATGACGGCCAGGAAGGCGAGCGCCAGCCGTACACCCAGGCTACGCATCGCCGGCCCCCGGCGCGGCGCCCACCGGCTCCTCGGCATCGGCCAGCTTGTAGCCCACGCCATACACCGTCTGCACGTAGCGCGGCTGGCGCGGGTTCGGCTCGATCTTCTGGCGCAGGTTCTTGACGTGGCTGTCCACCGCGCGCTCGTAGCCTTCGAACGCCACGCCCTGCAGGCGGTCCAGCAGTTGCAGCCGCGTCCACACGCGCCCCGGCCGCTCCGCCAACGCCTGGAGCAGCGCGAACTCGCTCGGCGTGAGGTTCACGGGTTGGCCGGCGCGTCGCACAACGTGGCGCTCGCGGTCGATCTCCAGATCGCCGTGGCGCAGCACGCCGCTGCCGCCCCCGGCCGCGGCCGCCCGCCGCAGCACGGCGTGGACCCGCGCCACCAGCTCCTTCGGATCGAACGGCTTCGCCAGGTAGTCGTCGGCACCCAGCTCCAGGCCGACGATCTTATCGGTCGTGTCATCGCGCGCGGTGAGCATGATGATCGGCACGGCCGACTCGGCGCGCAGCGTGCGGCAGACATCCCAGCCCGATACCTCGGGGAGCATGAGATCCAGCACGAGGAGGTCTGGCTGCTCGCGGCGGGCAAGCACCAGCGCTTCGCGGCCGTCGTACGCGACGAGGACGCGGTAGTCTTCGCGCGCCAGGTAGGCGCGCACGATGTCCACGATCTTCGGCTCGTCATCCACTACCAGAATCGTCCCGCGTGCCATAGCCGCTCTCCCCGGCGCCGCCGCGCCTGCCCTGATTATCCCATGTCGCCGCATGATGGGGGAGCGCGGCGGCCGCGCCAACCTCGGCGCCCGGGGGGCGAACGCCGGGGCGGGCGCGGCCGCCGCGCTCCCAGTCCCGCGCTACTGCACGGGCACCCCCGCCGGCGGCGCGCCGCCGCGCGGGCCACGCTGGCTCCCATCGGGCCGCGGGCCGCGCGGGCCACGCTGCACGCTTGGCGTCCCGGTGCGGGTGACCATCTGCGGCACCTGCTGCTGCGCGCGCTGGTAGAGCGCGTCGGCGCGCTCCTGCGACAGCCGCCCGGCGGCCACCGCCGCGTCGAGGCGGCTCTTCAGCGCCCCGGTGATCGTCTGCACCAGGGTGTTCTGGTCAACGCCCTTGGCCGCCGCGATCTGGGCCAGGCTCTGGCCCTGCCGGCGCGCCTGGGCGATCTCCTGCGGCGTCATGCCGAGCAGGTTGGCGACCGGCTGGAGCATCGCGCCGCGCTCGCCGCCCTGGCGCTCGCGCGGCCCCTGGCCGGGTGCGAAGCCGAGCCGGCCGCCCGCTGGCCCCGTGCGTGTGATCATCTGCGGGGCGAACTGCTGCACGACATTCAGCAGCGCGTCGGCCTGGCCGCGCGTCAGCCGGCCATCGGTTACGGCCTGGTCGAGCTGCGTGCGCGCCGCGCTCGTGATCGTCTGCACCAAAGTCGCCTGGTCCACACCATGCGCGGCCGCCACGTCGGCGAGGCTCTGGCCGCCGCGCAGCGCCTGCCGCAGGTCTTCGGGCGTCATGCCGAGGCTAGAGGCTACGGCCTGCATCGTCGCGCGCAGGCCCGCGCCGAGCGCGCCGGGCGCGCCCTGCCTCTCCCCGCCGGGCGCACCGTCGCGCGGCCCCTGCCGCTGGCCGCCCGGGGCGCCTTCACGCGGCCCTTGCCGCTGGCCGCCGGGCGGGCCTTGCTGCGGCCCGCCCGGCGCCTGGGCGAGCGCCGGCGCCGCCGTCGTGGCGCCGGCGATCGGCCCCGCCAGACCCACAGCGCCCAGTGCGACGGCCGCCGCAGCCACCACGCCAATTGCGATCTGTCGCTTCACCTGCCACCTCCTCGTGCTGGGGAGCCCTCATCGCTCCCTCCACAAGCGAGTATCGGGGGAGAGCCGTTAAGGCGACCCGCAGGCGCTATGGAGAGATTATGGAGACGGGCGGGAGGAAGCTACTCGGCGAGGAGCCGCTTGAGCGTGCTGGCGAGCGCCTCCGGCTCGAAGTCGCTGTGCAGCAGCGTGCGCTCGCGGCCCTGGCGGTCGATGACGAAGAGGGCGTCGGTGTGGGTGGCGCCACGGGCCGCATAGCTCGCCGCGGCGCGGTCAGCGGGGTCGTCGCCGGCCGACGGCACGACGTACATGTAGTACGCCGACCAGACCGGCTGCAGCTCGGCCTGCGTCCCCAGCAGGAAGCGCAGGCGCCCCGTCAGGCGGTGCTGCTCGACGAACGTCTTCGCCGCCGCGGCGTCGTCGCGAGGGGGATCGGTGCTCACGGCGACGAAGGCGACCTGGTCGGCGGCCGCGCCGAGGAGATCGGCGGTCTTGCGGAGCTTGTCGGCCGTCAGCGGGCAGACGTCCGGGCACTGCGTGAACAGAAACGTCAGCACCACCGGGCGACCGTTCAGCGCGCTCAGTTGCAGCCGCTCGCCGTCCTGGTCGGCAAGCGTGAAGTCGGGCGCCGGCGTCATGCCGAGGTCCGTGCCCGCGAGCGGCGCCGGCTTGGCGCACGCGGCGGCGAGCGCGGCCAGCGCCACGAGCGCGAGAAACAGCCCGCGTGCGGGCCATCCCTCACGCGCGGACGACATGCTGTGTCCCACCTCGCGCTTCGCCACCGCCTGCCTCCCCGGTCGCGCTCTCCTCACCAGGCTATCGCATTCGAGTCCCGCGGCCCACCAAACCAGTGCGGCTCGCGCGCTGCTACAATGACCGCGGACGAGCCTGGCCACACCGGGCGAGGAGAGGGCAGCTTGCAGCGGCTCAGCAGGTGGCTCGCGGTAGCGCTCGTCGCGGCCGGGCTCGCGCTCGGCGTCGGCGCGGGGCTGGCCCAGGAGCGCGGCGACACGCTCGTCGTGCGCGAGCCGCTGAACCTGCGCGCCGCGCCGAGCGTGGACGCGGCCGTACTGATGGTCCTGCCCGCGGGCGCGCGCGTGGACCTGGTCGCCGCGCCGAGCGGGGACTGGGCGCAGGTGCGCTACGGCGGCCAGAGCGGCTACGTGGCGCGCGCCTACCTCGCCGACGCGCCGACCGGCCCGAGCGGCGCCTTCAGCCTGAACCTGCCGGTGCCGTTCTACCGCCAGCTCACCGAGGTGTGGTGCGACCCGGCGATCATCCAGAGCTGGACGGAGTACGTCACGGGGCGCGTGGCGCCCGACAGCCGCGCCTTCCAGGCCGCGACCTGGGAGTGGGAGGCCAGCCACAACCTCGGCTTCACGCTCGACGAGTGGAACGCCTCGCCCTACGCCGTTGCGTCGGCGCTGCACCACCACATGCCCGACCGCGGCTTTAACCACTGGAAGAGCGACGATCCGCTGGAGGCGACGAAGGTGCTCGCCTGGTTCCTCGCGAACCCGGCGTACCGCCAGCCCGGCATCGCGCTCATCTGGCGCGGCGACCACTACGTGCTCGTGCGCGGCGTGGAGGCCGAGGGCGATCCCTACCGCGACTACCCCCGCGCCACCATCCGCGGCGTGTACGTCATGGACCCGAACCAGGGAGCGCGCTCCTGGCTCGGCACCAACCGCTACATCCCGATCGACGAGTGGACCAGCGAGTACCTGACGCCAGTGAGCTACCTGACGCCCCACACCGGCGTGCCCGGCGACCAGTGGCAAGGCAAGCGCGTGACCATCCTCGGCGACTGGCGCGTGGGGCCGCCGCTCGACGACGGTCGCACGCCCGCCGACCTAGCCGCCTATATCGCCACCGGCGAGCCATAGTCCCCGGTTCCCAGCGGGGTCAGGACTCCCCGGCCATGACGCTGGCCCGGACCTCTTCTTCGATGAGCTTCCAGACCTGGTCCACGTAGCCGATGAACTCGGGCGTGCGTTTGATGTCCAGGCTGCGCGGCCGGGCGAAAGGCACGCGAATGACGGTCTTCACGCGGCCGGGACGCACGGTGAAGACGAACACGCGGTCGGCAAGGTAGATCGCCTCGTCGATCTGGTGCGTGATGAAGATCACCGTCTTCTGGTAGCCGCGCCAGATGCGCAGCAGCTCCTGCTGCATGATCTCGCGCGTCTGCGCGTCGAGCGCCGCAAAGGGCTCGTCCATCAGCAGCAGCTCGGGGTTGACGGTGAGCGCGCGGGCGAGGTTGGCGCGTTGGCGCATGCCGCCGGAGAGCTCGTGCGGATAGTTCTTCTCGAATCCCGACAGGCCGACGAGCTTGATGTACTCCATCGCCCGCTCGACGGAGGGCTTGCGCGGCTTGCCCTGCACCTCCAGGCCGAACACGACGTTGTCGAGCACGGTGCGCCAGGGGAACAGCGAGTCGCTCTGGAACACGAACCCGCGGTCGGGGCCAGGGCGCGTGACCTCCTGGCCGTCGAGGATGATGTTGCCGCTGGTCTGATCGATCAGGCCGTCGAGAATGCGGAGGAACGTCGTCTTGCCGCAGCCGCTCGCGCCGACGATGCAGATGAACTCCCCCTCCTCGATCTGGAGGTTGATGTTCCGCAGGGCCTCGACCTCGCCGCCGGTCGCCTTGATGAAGGTCTTTGATAGATCACGCGTTTCCAGCTTCGGCATCCTACTAGTCCCTCAACTCGAAGTGGCGCCAGGGGGCCATCCGCTTCTCGACCAGCGCGAGCAGCTCCACGCCGAGATAGCCGCCAATGGCCAGCACGAGGACGCCGACGAAGAGACTGGCGGTGTCGAACACCTGGGCGGACGCCAGGATGAGGAAGCCGAGCCCCGCCTTCGCGCCAAACAGCTCGGCCACCACCACGCCGACGAGGGCGCGCGCGACGCCCAGCCGCAGCCCCGCGATGATGAACGGGAGCGCGGCGGGGAGCAGCACCTTGCGGAAGATCTGCGTGCGGCTGGCGCCGAAGGAGCGCGCCGCCTCAATGAGGTGCGGATCGGTACTGAGGACGCCGACCTCCGTGTTCACCAGGATGATGAACACGGCGACCAGGAAGATCACAACCACCTTGGACATGATGCCGATGCCGAAGGCCACGATGAACAGCGGCGCGATGGCGACCAGGGGCACGGCATAGAGGAACGACACCCACGGCTCCAGGTAGTCGCGCAGCCGCGCGTTCGTCGCCAGCAGCAGGCCCAGTCCGACGCCGACGATGGCCGCGGCGACGTAGCCCAGCGCCGCCTCCTGCAAGCTCACCGAGGTGTGCTTCCACAGCTCCCCGCTGGCCGCCAGCTTGATGAAAGCCGCCCAGATCTTGCTGAGCGGCACGATGACCAGCGCGTTGGTGAAGATATAGGTGGTCACGATCTCCCAGACGAAGATCAGCGCCAGGAAGCCGACGATAGCGCGCGCGGTCCCCAGCGGCATGAGTCGCTGGTAGGGGGGGATTTTCGCGTAGATCGCCTCGACGGCGACGATGGCCCACACCGGCCAGACGAGCGCCACGATGACGTTGCTGCGCGAGAGCGCCGCGCCCAGACTGCCCATGACGAGGCCCAGGATCAGTTGCAGCACGATGCCCAGGACCAGGCCCCCGAGCAGGACGAACAGCAGCATGCCCAGGCTTTGGCCCACGTTCTTACGCGCGAGAACCTGTTCGGCCATCATTTCCTCCCCAGCGCGACGGGCGCCGGTGGGTCGCGTCGGTTATGACGCGGTCGAAACATGGGAATCCGCGTACGCCGTGGCGCGGCGCGGCAGCGAATTGACAAGATTCTACGCGAGGGCACCCGGCAGGGCAAGCCCTTGCGCAAGCATGCTTCGGGGCAGTCCCGCGGACCCCGACGGCGTGCTCCTGGATGAGGGCTCAGGACGCCGTGGCGGCGCGGGCGGCGAAGGCGGCGCGGGCCACGGCGACGAAGTCGGCCGCCAGCCCCTCGGGCGGCCGGCGGCGGAGCCAGACGAGGTAGATCGGCCGGCTGAGCGCGGGCGCCGGCGCCAGGGTCAGCTCGACGAGCGTGCCGCGCAGCAGGTCGTCGGCCACGGCGCTGTGCGGCACGAAGCTGATGCCCAGCCCGGCCCACACCATCTGCTTCACCACCTCGATGTAGTCGAGGTCCATTGCCACGCGCGGCCGCACGCCATGGCGGGCGAGATAGTCCTCGACGCGCGGCCAGTAACCCGTGTTGGCCTCGGTAGAGATGAGGGGCACGTCTCGGAGCGCCACCAGCGGCAGCGGCTGGGGCAGGCGCGCCCGCAGCGACGGCGCCGCCACGGGCACGATGCGGTCGGCGCCGAGATACTCCTGCTCTAGCTCGGGCACCACGATGGCGGCGGTGTTCAGCGCCACGTCGGCCAGGTGGTCGAGTACGAGGCGCGCGACTTCCGGCGGCTGCGCCACACGCACGGCGATCTCGGCCTGGGGGTGCTGCTCGTTGAGCTGCCGCAGCATGGGCGGCAGCATGTAGGTGCTGGTCGTGGGCGTGGCCGCCAGGGCAAGCCGCGCGCCCCGCCCGAGCGCCTGCCGCGCCTGGGAGCGGGCCTCTTCCTCCAGGCTCAGCAGGCGCTCGGCAAAGGGCAGCAGGGCGCTGCCCATAGCCGTTGGCTCCAGGCGGCGCCCGGTGCGGCGGAAGAGCGCGCCGCCCAGCTCGCGCTCCAGGGCCGCGATGCGCTCCGAGACCGTCGCCTGGGACAGACCGAGGTTGACCGCGGCTTTCGTGGCGGTGCCCTGTCGCATCACCGCGCGAAACGTCTCCAGGTCGGCCAGCCGCATATCTACCTACTCATCGGTAATTCCGATACCAGAGTCTAGCAGACGGGTCCGCTATCGGCGTGGCCTGGGTACTATAATTGCAGCTACAGTGCTACCGAGAGGCTGGTCACCGCCGGCCGGGCCAGCCTTTACTTGCCTACCAGGCCGGATCGAGACTCGCCGCCGCCAGCAAGTCCTAACGGCGCGGCGGCAAGTGGGAGCCCCGCGGGCGCGCGGGCGCCTCGCCAGTTGGAGGAGATGCTCATGGCAATTGCCACGCGCAAGGACATCACGAGTCTGCCGGCGACCGTGGAGTGGCTCCGCTCCGAGGGCCTCCTGCTGGAAACGGACGTCGAGGTCAACCCGGACCTGGAGATCACGGGCATCCAGAAGGCGCTGGACGGCTCGCTGCCGATGCTCTTCAACAACGTGAAGGGCTACCCGCACGCGCGGGTCATCACGAACCTCTTCGCCAACTACGACGTGCTGGAGAAGATGTTCGGCTGGGACGGTCCGCAGGACCGCACCCGCAAGCTCGCGCACGCGCTGACGCACCCGCTCCCGCCCGTCGAGGTGTCCTCCAGCGACGCGCCGTGCCAGGAAGAGGTCATCACGGATGACCTGGACGTGAACAAGTACATCACGGCCATCCGCCACACCGCGCTGGAGAGCGAGCTGACCATCGGCAGCGGCAACAGCGTGGTGGTCGGCCCCTATTTCCACGGCGGTAGCCACATCGGCTACAACCGCATGAACTTCCGCTGGGGCAACGTCGGCACCTTCCAGTCGGCGCCCGGCGCGCACATGTGGCAGATCATCACCGAGCACTACAACGACGAGAAGCCGATCCCGCTGACGATGTGCTTCGGCCTGCCGCCGGCCTGCACGCTGATCGCCGGCGGCGGCTTCGACTACGTGGTGCTGCCGCGCGGCGCGGACGAGTTGGGCGCCGCGGGCGCGGTGCAGGGCTCGCCGATCCGGATCGTGAAGGCCAAGACGGTGGACGCCTGGGCGGTGGCCGACTGCGAGTACGTGCTGGAAGGCCACCTGTACCCGCGCGACAAGCGCTACGAGACGGCGGAGGCCGAGCGCGAGGGCAAGCAGGGCAAGTTCTGGTTCCACCCCGAGTGGGCCGGCTACATGGGCAAGGCCTACAAGGCGCCGACGTTCCACGTCACGGCAATCACGATGCGCCGCCGCGCGTCGAAGCCGATCATCTTCCCGCTCGGCGTGCACACCGCCGACGACAGCAACATCGACACCACGGTGCGCGAGGCGGCGATCTACGAGCTGTGCGAGCGCCTGCAGCCCGGCATCATCCAGGACGTGAACATCCCCTACTGCATGACCGACTGGGGCGGCTGCATCATCCAGGTGAAGAAGCGCAACAAGATCGAGGAGGGCTGGCAGCGCAACTTCCTCGGCGCGATCCTCGCCTGCAGCCAGGGCATGCGCCTCGCCATCGCCGTGGACGTGGACATCGACCCCTACAGCATGGACGACATCATGTGGGCGCTCACGACCCGCGTGAACCCCCACACCGACATCCTGAACCCCATCCCCGGCGGCATCGGCCAGACCTTCCAGCCGGCCGAGCGCATGACGGCGGGCGAGAAGGAATGGACCGCGTCGAACACCCGCTTCGAGGGCGGTATGGGCATCGACGCCACGATGCCGTTCGGCTACGAGCAGGACTTCCACCGGCCGGTGTACCCGGTGGACCGCGTGGACCCGGCGAAGTGGTTCGGCGCGAACGACCTGGCGAAGGCGAAGTCGCTCATGCGCGGCTGGGTCGAGAGCCTGGCGCGCACGGGCCGGTAGCGTGACCGACCTAACCCCCCCGGCCCACCTAACCCCCCCGGCCCCCCTTCCCTACGAAGGAAGGGGGGAGCAAGCTGAGGCGGCGGCCGGTTCTCCCCCGCCCGTCGAGGCGAGGGGGGAGCCGGCCCAGGCTACTACCGGCATCCCCCCCTTCCCTCAAAGGGAGGGGGGGGCAGGGGGGGGTAGGTCCCCCGGCGTGCTGGCGCCTTACCGGGTGCTGGACCTGACCGATAGCTGGGGCTACCTCTGCGGCAAGATCCTGGGGGACCTTGGCGCGGACGTGCTGAAGGTCGAGCCGCCGGGGGGCGATCCGGACCGTGGGGTCGGGCCGTTCTACCACCAGGAGCCCGACCCCGAGCGCAGCCTCTACTGGTTCGCGTTCAACACCAGCAAGCGCGGCATCACGCTCGATCTGACGTGCCCGACGGGGCGCGAGCTGTTCCTGCGGCTGGCGCGCGGCGCGGATTTCGTGCTGGAGTCGTTCCACCCCGGCTACCTGGCGGAGCTTGGGCTGGACTACGCGGCCCTGCACGCGGTCAACCCGCGCATCATCGTGACGTCCATCACGCCGTTCGGCTGCGCGGGGCCGTACGCCAGCTACCAGGGCACCGACCTGGAGGCGATGGCGCTCGGCGGCTTCATGGGCGTGACGGGGCAGCCGGGGCGGCCGCCCCTGCGTGTGTCGGTGCCGCAGGCGCCGATGTGGGCGAGCATGCACGCGGCGATGGGGACGCTCATCGCGCACTGGGCGCGCGAGCGCGATGGCATCGGGCAGCACGTGGACGTGTCGGCGCAGGCGAGCGTGATCGCCAGCCTGGCGCACGCGCCGACGTTCTGGGACGTGGAGCGCACGAACCCTCAGCGCGGCGGCGAGTTCATGACCGGCCGCAGCATCACCGGCGCGCGCATGCGGGCGATCTGGCCGGTGCGCGACGGCTACGTGAACTTCATCATTTACGGTGGGTCGGCGGGCATCCGCACGCTCAAGGCGCTCGTCCAGTGGATGGACGAGAAGGGTGTGGCGACGGAACGGCTGAAGAACTGGGACTGGGAGCACTTCAACGTCGCGCTGAGCACCCAGGAGGAGATTGACGCCATCGAGGGGCCGGCGGCGGCGCTGTTCCAGCAGCTCACGAAGACCGAGTATTACCGCGGCGTGATCGAGCGCGGCATGCTGGGCTACCCGGTGGCGACGGCCGAGGACCACCTGAGCGACCCGCACCTCGCCGAGCGGGGCTTCTGGGTGGACCTGCCGCACCCGGAGCTGGGGACGGCGCTGCGTTACCCGGGGCCGTTCGCGCGGTTCGGGGCGGGCGAGTGCGCACTGCGGCGGCGGGCGCCGCTGATTGGCAAGCACAACGTCGAGGTGTATCACGGCGAGCTGGGGCTCAGTCTAGACGACCTCGCGCGGCTCAAGGCGGCGAACGTCATCTGAGAGCGGGGGCTTGATGGCGAAAGGCGCGCTCGACGGCATCCGGGTGGTGGAGTTCGCGGTGTTCGCCGCCGGGCCGGTGGTGAGCAAGCACATGGCGAACTACGGCGCGGAGGTGATCCGCGTCGAGTCGCACGCCAGCCTGGACGGCTTCCGCACCCACTACCCGCCGTTCGCGGGCAACCAGCCGGGACTGGACCGCTCCGGCTGCTTCGCCGTGTTCAATGACGGCAAGCTGGGCGTGACGCTGAACCTGAAGGCGCCCGAGGGTGTGGACCTGGCGAAGCGGCTGGTGGCGCGCGCCGACGTGGTCGTGGAGAACATGACGCCCGGCACCATCGACCGGCTGGGACTGGGGTACGAGGCGCTGCGCGCGGTCAAGCCCGACCTCATCATGCTCAGCTCGTGCAACATGGGGCGCACGGGGCCGAACGCGCGGCACCCCGGCTTCGGCTCGATGCTCTCGTCGCTCGGCGGCTTCACGCACCTGACGGGCTACAGCGGCGAGATCCCGCTGCTGAACTACGGGCCGTACATTGACTTCATCGGCGCGGGGTTCGGGCTGATCGCCGTGATGGCGGCGCTCGACCACCGCCGCCGCACCGGCGAGGGCCAGCACATCGACAACTCGCAGTACGAGAACGGCCTGCAATTCGTGGCGAGCACGCTGCTCGACTACAGCGCGAACGGCCACCTGGCCGACCGCGAGGGCAACCGCTCGGACCGCGCGGCGCCGCAGGGCGCCTTTCCCTGTCGCGGCGACGACGCCTGGTGTACGATCAGCGTCCGCGACGACGCCGACTGGGCGGCGCTGCGCCGGGCCATCGGCGAGCCGGCCTGGGCCGCCGACCCGCGCTACGCGACGATTCTCGGGCGCAAGGCCCACGAGGCGGAGATCGAGGCGCGGCTGAGCGAGTGGACGCGCGAGCGGACGCCGCGCGAGGTCATGGAGACGCTGCAGGCGGCGAGCGTGCCGGCGGCGGTCGTGAACACGATGGCTGACCTCTACAGCGACCCGCAGCTTGCCCACCGGGGCTACTGGCACGCCGTGCCGCACCCGGCGCTCGGCGACTTCCACTACGAGGACAGCGGCTTCATCTTCTCCGAGACGCCCGCGGACTTCGCGCGCCCCAGCCCCTGCCTGGGCGAGCACAACCACTACGTCTTCTGCGACCTGCTGGGCCTGCCCGAGGCGGAATACGAGGCCCTGGTCGAGCGCAAGGTTATCTACTGATGCCTGATGCCCCTGATGCCCCGACGGCTCCGGCGGCGGGCCCCCGCACGGAACGTCCTGGCATGACGGCTGCTGTGGGGCAGCGGCTGCGGCTGGCGCTAGGGGCGCCGGATGGGGCGCGCAGCGTGCCGACGCCGGCGGGCGGCTGGCCGGTGGTAGACGGCAGGGTGGTGGCGACGGTGCCGGGGCCGTTCCTGGGGCTGGAGGGGCCGGGCTTCGAGAAAGCGTGGTACGTGGTGGCGCTCGACGCGCCGCTCGCCGCTGACTTCGATCCGCTCCACACGCTCCACGGGCAGCCGGCCGCGCCGGCCACGCAGGTGCTGCTGCGGCCCGACCTGGTGGACCCGCCCCCGCCGGCGGAAGTGCGGGCGCTGCCGGCGGACGTCATCGGCGCGGCGCTGGCGGCGGATGGCCGGGCGCGGGTCAGCGTGTATGTCGGGCGGGCCGCCGGGGCGCTGCCGGAGCGGCTGTCGCTGGCGGCGCTCAAGGAGGGGCCGCTGCGCTGGGTGTGCGCGGCGTGGGCGGAACGCCTCGCGAATTGTTCTTGACGGCCTGGCGAGGGCCTGATTTAATGTCTGAAGCACCTTCCGCAGGCCACTGGCGAACCGCCGCGCACCCGCGCGCGGAGTGAGGGCAAGGCACCGCCGTGAGACTCGTCGTCGGCATCTCCGGAAGCACGGGCGCGATCTACGGCGTGCGGCTGCTCGAGGTGCTGCACGGCCACCCGGACCTGGAGACGCACGTCGTCGTCAGCGACACGGCGAAGCGCACGATCGAGTACGAGACGGGCCGCAAGGTCTCGGACGTGCTCGCGCTCGCCACCGTGGTGTACGACCACCGCGACGTGGGCGCGGCCATCTCGAGCGGCTCGTACCCGGTGATGGGGATGATCGTGGCGCCCTGCTCGATCAAGACCCTGTCGTCGGTCGCCAACTCGTACAACGACAACCTGCTGAGCCGCGCCGCCGACGTGCAGCTCAAGGAGCGGCGCAAGCTCGTGATGATCGTGCGCGAGACGCCGCTGAACCGGAACCATCTGCGGCTGATGCTCGAAGTGACTGAGGCCGGCGGGGTGATTCTGCCGCCGATGCCGTCGTTCTATCACCTGCCGAAGACGGTCGACGACATCGTCAATCAGACCGTCCAGAAGGCGCTCGACCAGTTCGGGTTGGAGAAGAACCTGTTCCAGCGCTGGCAGGGCATGGACTGATGGGTGATAGGGGGAGACACCCCCCAAGCCCCCCCGGCGGATTGTGCTGGCAGGGCATGGACTAGAGGAGAGTAGGGGGGGCTTCCCCCAGGCTCCGAGCGGCAGGGGCGCGGGCACGGTACCAGATAGTAGGGAAGAGCCGAGATGGGCGAGGCGCCGGTGGCGGCGGCCACCGTGGAGATCCCCGAACAATTCAACGCGGCGACGTGGTTCGTCGACCGGCACCTCGACGAGGGGCGCGGCGCGCACCCCGCGATCGTGTACGAGGGCCAGGAAGTCACCTACACGCAGGTGGCCGAGAACGTCAACCGCTTCGGCAACGCGCTGCGGCGGCTGGGCGTCGGCATCGAGCAACGGGTCCTGCTGCTGCTGCTCGACAGCCCGGAGTTCGTCTATGCCTTCTTCGGGGCCATGAAGATCGGCGCCGTGCCGATCCCCACGAACACGAACCTGCGGCCCGAGGACTACCACTACCTGCTGACGGACTCGCGCGCGGGCGTGCTGGTGGTCAGCGAGCCGCTGCTGCCGGTCATCGAGACGATTCCCCGCGAGGAGCTGCGCTTCCTGCGCCACATCATCGTCGTGGACCGCGGCGGCGCCGCCAGCGGCGGCGTGCCGCGCGAGGGGCAGGTGTCGTTCTGGCCGTTGCTGGCCACCTCGCCGGTGGAGCTGGAGGCCGAGCCGACGAGCAAGGACGACGCCGCGTTCTGGCTCTATAGCTCGGGCACCACGGGTTTCCCGAAGGGCGCCGTCCACCTGCACCACGACATGGTGTACTGCGCCGAGTACTACGCGCGCGGCGTGCTCGGCATTGGCCCGGAGGACCGCACGTTCTCGGTGGCGAAGCTCTTCTTCGCCTACGGTCTGGGCAACGCGCTGTACTTCCCGTTCAGCGTGGGCGCCACGACCATCCTGTATCCGGGGCGGCCGGAGCCGGCCCGCATCTTCGAGGTGGTCGAGCGGACGCGGCCCACGCTGTTCTTCTCCGTGCCGACGAGCTACGCGCAGTGCCTGGCGAGCGAGGAGACGCCCGACTTTAGCTCGGTACGCCTCTGCGTGTCCGCCGGGGAAGCGTTGCCCGCGTCGATCTTCGAGCGGTGGCGCGAGCGGTTCGGCGTGGAGATTCTGGACGGCATCGGCAGCACGGAGATCCTGCACATCTTCATCTCCAACCGCCCGGGCGCGGTGCGGCCGGGCAGCAGCGGCCAGCTCGTGCCCGGGTACGAGGCGCGCGTGCTAGACGAGCACGGCAACCCGGTGCCAGCGCGGGAGATCGGCAACTTGCTTATCAAGGGCGACAGCACCTGCGCCTACTACTGGAACAAGCACGAGCGGACGAAGCAGACGATTCTGGGCGAGTGGATCTGCACGGGTGACAAGTACTGGGTGGACGACGACGGCTACTACTGGTACGCGGGGCGCGCGGACGACATGCTGAAGGTGGGCGGCCAGTGGGTGTCGCCCATCGAGATCGAGAACACGCTGATGGAGCACCCGGCCGTGCTGGAGGCCGGGGTCATCGGCGCGACGGATGCCGACGGGCTGACGAAGCCGCGCGCGTTCGTCGTCCTGCAGGCTGGCCTGGAGCCGACGCCGGCCCTGGCGGACGAGTTGAAGGATTTTGTAAAGTCTCGCATCGCCCCCTTCAAATATCCGCGCTGGATCGAGTTCGTCGCGGAGCTACCGAAGACGGCGACTGGCAAGACGCAGCGCTTCCGGCTGCGCCAGTTGAGCCAGACACAAGAGGAGCGTTAAGGTGGCAGTATCTAGCGAGGTCAAGCTCGACGCCAAGGATGTCGTGATCGAGTACTTCACGCCGCGCACGGGCCGCCGCGTGCTGGCCGTGGACCGTTTGAACCTGCAGATCCACGAGGGGGAGTTCCTGGCGATTTGTGGCCCAAGCGGCTGCGGCAAGACGACCTTCCTCAACGCGGTGGACGGCTTGCTGCCGATCAACGGCGGCGAGATTCGGCTCGACAACCGCCTCATCACGAAGCCGGGCCACGACCGGGCGATGGTGTTCCAGCACGCCTCGCTCTTGCCCTGGCGCACGGTGTTCAAGAACGTGGCCTACGGGCTGGAGCTGCGCGGGGCGATGAACAAGGAGGCGAAGGAGCGCGTGCAGCGCTACGTCTCCCTGGTCGGCCTCGAGGGCTTCGAGGAAGCGTACCCGCACGAGCTGTCGGGCGGCATGCAGCAGCGCGCGAACCTGGCGCGGGCGCTGGCCGCGGACCCCGAGATCCTCCTGATGGACGAGCCGTTCGCGGCGCTCGACGCCCAGACGCGCGAGTTCATGCAGCAGGAGCTGCTCAAGGTGTGGAACGCCACGCGCAAGACGGTGCTGTTCATCACCCACCAGATTGACGAGGCGATCTTCCTGGCGGATCGGGTGGTCGTGATGAGCGCGCGGCCGGGCCGCATCAAGGCCATTTTCGATATCGACATCCCTCGCCCGCGGACGCTGCACGTCAAGCGTGAGCCGGTGTTCCTCAAGTACCTGGACGAGATCTGGACCCTGATCGAGGAGGAGGTCCGCAAGAGCGGCCAGTTCATCCTCGACGATCGCGAGGCCGTCGCGGCCGAGTAACAGGCGGTCAGCCATCAACCACCAGTCGGCGGCCTCGCCGGGGCCGTTGGCTGGTGGTTGATCACTGTTCGCGGAAGGGAATTTCAGAATGGCACAGACCCAGGCCCGCACCCTCCACCTCGATACCCGCGAGTGGCTAGACCGCGTCGAAGCGATGGGCGAGCTACGCCGGGTGGACGGCGCCACCTGGCAGGAGGACATCGGCCGCATCACCGAGATGCTGCACCACACTGACGAGTCGCCGGCGGTGCTGTTCGACAACATCCCCGGCTACCCGCAGGGCCGGCGCATCCTGGTGAACGCAAACGGCAACAAGACGCGGCTGGGCGTGACCCTCGGCTTCGACCCGCAGATGAGCGCGGAGGAGCTGAAGGCCTGGTTCATCGACAAGATGGAGAACATGACGCCGCGGCCGGTGCGCTTCGTGGACTCTGGCCCGGTCATGGAGAACGTGCTCGAGGGCGACGACGTCGACGTGCTGAAGTTCCCCACGCCAAAGTGGCACCCCGAGGACGGTGGGCGCTACATCGGCACCGGCACGGTGGACGTCACCAAGGACCCCGACTCGGACTGGATCAACCTCGGCACCTACCGCGTGATGGTCCACGACGCGAAGCGCGTGGGCCTGTACATCTCGCCGGGCAAGCACGGCCGCCAGCACCGCGACAAGTACTTCGCTAAGGGCGAGCCGATGCCGGTGGCGCTGATCGTCGGGCCGACGCCGGCGCTGTTCGTGGCGAGCACGCTCGAGACCGCTTACGGCATGTCCGAATACGAGTGGCTGGGCGGGCTGTTCGGCGAGCCGCTGGAGATGATCCGCGGCAAGTACACGGGCCTGCCGATCCCGGCGAACGCCGAGATCGTGCTGGAGGGCTTCGCCCATCCCAACAACAAGCTGCTGGAAGGGCCGTTCGGCGAGTGGACCGGCTATTACGCGAGCGGCAGCCGTGAGGAGCCGGTGGTCGAGGTCAAGGCGATCTACCATCGCAACGACCCGATCCTCCTCGGCTGTCCGCCCGAGAAGCCGCCGTACGAGGCGCACCGCTACCGCATCTACCTGCGCTCGGCGCTCATCCAGCGCGAGATGCAGCGCGCCGGCGTGCCCGACGTGACGGGCGTGTGGTGTCATGGCGTGGGCGGCTGCCGCCTGCTGAACGTGGTCGCCATCAAGCAGCGCTATCCGGGCCACGCGCGCCAGGCGGGCCACGTGGCGGCGATGTGCCGCGCGGGCGCCTACCTGGGCCGCCTGGTGATCGTCGTGGACGACGACATCGACATCAGCGACCTGAACGAGGTGATGTGGGCGGTGGTGACGCGGGCCGATCCCGAGCGCTCGCTCGACATCATCCACCGCGCGTGGTCGGGGCCGCTCGATCCGGCGATCCACCCCGATGAGAAGGGCTTCAACTCGCGCCTGATCATCGACGCCTGCCGGCCCTACGAGTGGCGCGATCAGTTCCCCGAGCCGATTGGCCCCAGCCCCGAGTACAAGCGCGAGACGCGCGAGAAGTGGGGCTGGATCCTGAAGTAAGCGCTGAGCGGAACGCACCGAGTGCTGAGTGGTCTGGCAATGGCGAGTGAGCCTGAAGGCCGGGCGCGGGGCGTTCAGAGCGCGGGTGCCGGTGATGCGCCCGCGCACTCAGCACTGAGCGCTCAGCACGCAGCGCTCGTCATCGAGGGGGTGCTGCGGGATGGGCTGCGCGTGGCGGCGCAGTTCACCGAGCTGCCATGGGTGCGCGAGCAGTTCGCGCGGAAGCTTGGATTGGACATCTGGCCGGGGACCGTGAACCTGCAGGTGCAGGACCCCGCCGGCCTGGCGGCGCTGGCGCGGCTGCGCCTGGCGCCGGACGCGGCCGGCGGTATCTCTACTGGCGTACCCATTGAGCCCCCGGGGCCGGCCGCGCCGAGCGCGGAGGCGGCCCCGGGGGCTTCGCGCGCGGAGCCGGCGCCAGTGTACTGCGTCGGCTATTGTTTCCCGGCGCGCATCGGCGGGCTCGCGGCGGCGGTGGTGGTGCCGCACGTGCCCGACTATCCGGCCGACAAGCTGGAGCTGGTGGCGGCTGTGCGGGTCCGCGATGCGCTGGGCGTCCAGCCGGGGGACCGGGTGGTGGTGACGGTGGTTACCGAGCCGGGGGCCCTCACCCCAACCCCTCTCCCAGGGGGAGAGGGGCAAGCGGGCCTTCACTTCACCCCCTCTCCCCTGGGAGAGGGGCCTTCCGGGCCAGGCGGCGGCATGGCCTCTCCCCCTCGCCCGTTGGGAGAGGGCGAGGGAGAGGGGCTTCCGTGAGCGACGAGCTGCGGGAGCGGGTGCTGGCGTACCTGGCGGCGCACAACACGGTGTCGCTGGCGACGGTGCGGGACGGCGTGCCGTGGGCGGCCACGGTGTTCTACGCGAACCTGGGGACTGATCTGTACTTCCTCTCGGAGCCGAAAACGCGGCACTGTCAGAACTTGCTGGCGAACGAGCGGGTCGCCGGCACGATCAACGAGGACTACCGCGACTGGCAGCAGATCAAGGGCATCCAGCTCGAGGGGCGCGCCGGCGAGGTGACGGGCAAGCTGGAGTTGGCGCGCGGGCTGGCGGCCTACCTCGGCAAGTACCCGTTCGTGAAGCAGTTCCTCTCGCCGGGCCAGTTGCTGCAAGGCGTGCGGATTGCCGGCAAGACGTTCGACATCCGCCTATGGCGCCTGCGGCCGGAGCGCCTCTACTACCTGGACAATGCGCGCGGCTTCAGCAACCGGCAGGAGTTGCCCTTGTAGTGGGCGGCGGGCCAGCGGGGCGCGCGGGGTGCCGCGCCGATGGCCCGGCGCGGTAAAGTATGACGGCCCGCCCATACCCACTCGCGGGCCCAAGGCGCGCCCAGCCGACGCGCCGGCCAGCCACGCGGGGGATGCATGCAGCTCTACAACACGCTCAGCCGGCGGCTGGAGCCGTTCGCGCCGGCAGGCCCCGTGATGACGATGTACGTCTGCGGGGTCACTCCTTACGACACGACGCACCTCGGCCATGCGCGTTGTTATGTCGTATACGACCTGCTCCAGCGCTACGTCCGCTACTGTGGCCACGACGTGCGCTACGTGCAGAACGTGACTGACGTGGACGACGACCTGCTGCGGAAGGCGCAGGAGGTCGGCCAGCCGTACGACGAAGTGGCTCGCGTCAACCTGGAGATCCTGCGCCACGACATGGAGGCGCTGAACGTGCTGCCGCCGGCTGTGTGGCCGCGCGCGACGCAGGAAGTGCCGACCATGCTGGAAATCGCGTCGGCGCTGGTCGCGCGCGGCCAGGCCTACGAGCGGGGCGGCAACGTGTACTTCCGCGCGGCGGCGGCGCCCGACTTCGGCGCGCTCAGCCGGCGGACGCCCGAGGAGATGATCGCGCGGCTGCGCGAGGAGCGCTTCGACCCCGACGACCCGCGCAAGGAGAACCCGCTAGACATCCTGATGTGGCAGGCGGCCGCGCCGGGCGAGCCGACGTGGCAGAGTCCCTGGGGCCCCGGGCGGCCCGGCTGGCACATCGAGTGTACGGCGATGGCGCTGCGGCACCTCGGGCCGACCATCGACGTGCACGGCGGCGGCGAGGACCTCATCTTCAGCCACCACGAGAGCGGGCGGGCGCAGGCGGAGGCCTACACGGGCGTGCGCCCGTTCGTCCGCTTCTGGGTGTACGCGGGCACGGTGTACGCCGGGCGCGAGAAGATGAGCAAGTCGCTGCGCAACCTCGTGCTGGTGCGCGAGCTGCTCCCCCGCTACTCCGGCGATGCCATTCGCCTGTACCTGGCGCGCGAGCACTATCGCGCCCACCTGACCTATGACGAGGCCGGGCTGGCCGAGGCGGCGGCGCTGGTCGAGCGCCTGCGGGCGGCGGCGGCGCTGGCGGCACCCGGCGAGGGGCCGGCTCCGGCGGATGCAGTCGCCGCGGTGCCGGCCTCGGACGACTTCCGCGCCCGGTTCGAGGCGGCCATGGACGCCGACCTGGACACGCCGGCCGCGGTGGAGGTGCTGCGCGACCTGGCCGCGGCAGTGGAGGCCGACCCCCGCGGCCCGGCGGCTGTCGGCCGGGCCGCGCTGCTGAACGAGCTGGCGAGCGTGCTGGGCCTGCGGCTCCTGGGTCAGACGGGAGTCGTCTGGCCGGAGTGATGGAGCCCCCCGGCCCCCCATCCTGGGGGAACAGCCAGAGCCGCCCACACGAACCCGATAGCCGGATTTGGTGTGGCCTCTTCCCTTGGGGAGAGGGCGGACAGAGGACGAGCGATGGCGATTGACTTGCGGAGCGACACGGTCACGCGGCCGACGGAGGCGATGTACGCGGCCATCGCCAGTGCGCCGGTGGGCGACGACGTGATGGGCGAGGACCCAACCGTGCGCCGGCTGGAGGAGGTGGCCGCGGCCCGCCTCGGCAAGGAGGCGGGGCTGCTGCTGCCGTCGGGGACGATGGCGAACCTCGCGACGCTCATGGCCCACACGCGGCGCGGCGACGAGGTGATCCTGGAGGCCGAGTCGCACATCTTCTACTACGAGGCGGCCGGCATGGCCGTGGCCGGCTCGCTGATGCCACGGACGCTGCGCGGCCATCACGGGGCGCTCGACCCGGACGAGGTCGCGGCGGCTATTCGGACGGACGACGTACACTTCCCGCGCACGGGCCTCGTTTGCCTGGAGAACACCCACAACCGCGCGGGCGGCACGGTCCTCTCGCTGGAGCAGACGCGCGCGGTGTGCGCCGTGGCCCACGCCGCCGGGGTGCCCGTGCACGTGGACGGCGCGCGTATCTTCAACGCCGCGCTGGCGCTCGGGGTGGACGCCGCGGCGCTGGTGGCCGACGCCGACTCGGCCATGTTCTCGCTCTCCAAGGGCTTGAGCGCGCCCGTCGGCTCGGTGCTCGTGGGCAGCGCGGCGTTCATCGCGGCCGCGCGGCGCGCGCGCAAGCTGCTCGGCGGCGGCATGCGCCAGGCGGGAATCCTGGCCGCAGCGGGGCTCGTGGCGCTGGAGCAGATGGTGGACCGCCTGGCCGAGGACCACGCGCACGCGCGGCTGCTGGCCGAGCGGCTGGCGGCGGTGCCGGGCGTGGCGGTGGACCTGGCGACCGTGCAGACGAACATCGTGAACTTCCGGACCCAGCCGTGCGGCCTGGAGGCGCCGGCCTTCGTGGCCCGCCTGCGCGAGCGCGGCGTGCTGGCCGGCGCGCGCGACGCCCGGACGATTCGCCTGGTCACGCACCGCCACATCGGCGCCGCGGACGTCGAGGCCGCGGCGGCAGCGGTGCGCGCGGTGGCCGCGACGGCGCTGGCGGCCCTCGGGTGAGATCCCCCCCGGCCCCCTATCCTGGGGAGCGATAGGGAGGATCACAGGGGCGGGTGAGTATTAGTCGGCTGGCTCTGCCGGCACGGCCGGCAAGAGCCGCAGGCGGGCGACGCGGCGCCCGTCCATCTGCTCGACGCGGAGCACGCTGCCGTCGAGGGCGATCTCGTCGCCGACGGTGGGCAGCCGGCCCAGACGGAGCATCATCAGGCCGCCCATCGTCTCGACTTCCTGAGTGTCCTCCGGGGTCACCGCCAGCCCCACCTGCTTGGCGACATCCTCGATGCGGGCCAGGCCGTCGATCAGCAGCGTGCCATCGGGCTGGGCCACGACCGCGGGCTGCGCGGCCTCGTATTCGTCGCCGAACTGCCCCACGATTCGCTCAAGCACGTCCTGCAGCGTGACCAGCCCGGCGGTGCCGCCGAACTCGTCCACGACGATGGCGAGCCGCCGGCGCTCTCGTTGAAGCTGCACGAGCAGCGTGTCCACGGGGAGGCTATCGGGGACGACGTAGGCCTGCCGCACCACGCGGCGCAGGTCGAAGCGGCCGGGCGCGCGGTGCTCGAGCACCGTGAACAGGTCCTTGAGGTATAGCACGCCGACCACGTGGTCGAGGTCGCCCTCAAAGACGGGGAACCGCGAGTGGCCGCTGGTCGCCGCCAGGTGGAGCACCTCGTCGAGGCTTGCCGTGACGGGGATGGCCTGCAGCTCCGTGCGCGGCACCATCACCTCGCGGACTGCTAGCTCATGGAAGCCGAGCACCCGCCCCACGATCTCCGCCTCGGTCTCGTCGAGCACGCCCGCCTCGCTGCTGCCGGCGACCAGCACGCGCAGCTCGTCCACCGAATGGACCAGCTCCTCCCCGCCCACCGGCCGCAGGCCGAGCAGCCGCAGGACGAGATTGCCCAGGCCCTTCAGCAGGTTGATAGGGACGCCGAACACCCAGCGGAAGAGGCGCATCGGCCGCACGACGAAGTAGGCGACGGCCTCGGTCCGCTGGAGCGCCAGGCTCTTCGGCACCAGCTCGCCGAGGACGATGTGGAATGTCGTGATGAGCGCGAACGCGATCACCGTAGAAATCGTGTGGCTGGCGAACTCACGCGCGCCTGGCGAGAGGAGGGGCGCCTCCGCGAACACGGGTTCGAGCAAGGTTGCCACGGCCGGCTCGCCCAGCCAGCCGAGCGCCAGGCTGGCCATCGTAACGCCGAGCTGCACGGCCGCGATGTACGTGTCGAGATGCTGCTGTGCGTCGCGCACGGCGCGCGCGGCGGCGCTGCCCTCGGCGATTCGCTGCTCCAGGCGGCTGCGCCGCACGGTAACCAGCGCAAACTCGCTGGCGACGAAGAAACCGTTCGCCAGCACCACCAGGAGAACGGCGATGAGATTGGGGATCGCCTCCATCGGCGCTCGCTCTCCAGCCGTACGGGAATCGAGGCGGTGCGCGACCCGGTGCGAGCCGGTTGCTAGTCGCTCGCTCGCACGTCGCGTGCCGCGTGTGGCCCGGGCATGACGCGGGCGGCTCGTTTTGCCAGCATTGTATACTCCTCGACGGAAGCAGTCGTTGCCGTGCGCGGGAGCGTGCTGTCCGCGTGCCGGATCAGGCGCACGCCGGCTGACGCGGCCGCGAGTCGGCGCGATACGGAAGCATACGGGATGGAACCGGGGAATGGCTGAGCAAGAGCCACGACAGAGCGCCGCCGAGACGCCAGGCGCCGCCCCGGAGGCGGCCCAGGGCGCGGCGTCGAGCGCTGGCCCGGAGGCAGCCCAGGCGGCGGCGCCCGCGGAGGCCGCCAGTGCGCCGGGCGCGACGGAGACGGGGCCCGGTGAGGCGGCCGCGCAGGCCGCGGCGGCGTGGGAGCCGTTCGACGCCGTGCTTCAGACGTTCGGCGCGGAGCGCGGCGTGGGCGTGGGTACGTTCTGGGGCGATGGCGGGGTGGCCGTGGAGGGCCGCTTCGCCGGCTGGTCTAACACCTGTGGCTGGCGCTGCACGCTGCAGCTCGTCCGCGCGCCCGAGGAGAACGTGGTGGTCCTGGTGGCCCAGGGACCCCCGCTGCCGGGCGGCCGGCCGCGCGTGATGGTCCTCGGGGCGTTCCCGCCCGACTTCGAGCGCGATACACTGCGCGCGGCGCTGGAGGTCGGCTACGGCATCGGCGAGACATGGGGCCCCGCGGAGGAGCCGCCGGAGCCGGCCCCCGCGGCCGCGCCCGATGCCGGTCCGGCGCCGGCTTCCTAACGCGGGCAGTGGGGCAGCAGCAGCCCGCGCGGCGGCGGCGCGGGCCGCCTAGGCCACGCGCCGCCGCTGGGCGGCGATCGTCGCGCGGACGGGCGCGGCCCGTAGGCGGCGCTCGGCAAGCGGCGCCGGTGGGCGCTCACCGCAGTCGGCGCACAGCCCCAGGTCGAGCTCCAGAAGCCGTAGCTCCTGCTGAACGGCGTCAAGCGCGCGGCGCAGCTCGCGGACAATCGTCTTCGGCAGCCTCAACGTTCTTCCCCCAAGCGTGGTGTCCTCCTCCCCAAGGGCAGAAACCGTACCGGCGGGTGGCCCCTGGATGCCGCTAGCGTTATGCGGCGGGCAGACGGAGCGCGCCGGGGCGTCGGAAACTCACGTCGCGTTCCCTTGCCCTGGGCTAGAATGGGACGGAGGGACACATGCTCCGCCGCCTGGTCATCGGCAGCGTATGGGTGGGGCTGCTCGCGCTCCTGGCGCTGCTAGCCTGGGGCCTGCTGCGCGTGTCCGCGGCCGATACCACCAATGCCACGGCCGGCGGCCCCGCGCGCACGAACTGGGAGGGGCGGGCGATTCCCTTGAAGGTTCGCCCCGCGCCGGAGCTGCGCGTGGGCCTGTACGGGGACCAACAAGGCGCGTCCCCCCAACCGGCGGCGGCCGCCACGGCGGGCGGGGATGGGCGCACCTTGCGGCTCGCCGATCTGGCGGGCCAGCCGGCCGTTGTAAACTTCTGGGCCTCGTGGTGCCAGCCCTGCCGCCAGGAGGCCGAGGTGCTGGAGCGGTTCGCCGAGGAGTACGGGCCGCGCGGCGTGGCGTTCGTCGGCGTGAACGTCTGGGACAGCGACGACAAGGCCCGCGCCTTCCTCGACGAGTTCGGCGTGTCCTACGCGAACGGGCGCGACGCGGGCGGCAGCGCCCCCATCGAGTTCGGCGTGACGGGCCTGCCCGAGACGTACTTCGTGGACCGGCAGGGCCAGCTCGTGCGGAAGTTCATCGGCCCCATCACCGAGCGCGCGCTGCGGGCGGCGGTCGAAGAGCTGCTCTCCTGAGTCGCGGGGGATGGGCGATGCGCTGCTGGCGCTGCTACGCGCGGCCCATGGCCTGACCGCCGCCATCTGGCTCGGCTTCGCGCTCGTGGGCGCCTGGCAGCCGGAGCTGCTGGCGGCGAGCCGCGGCGCGGGCGGCTGGTCGGCGCGGGCGGTCGCCCAGACCTCCCTGTGGGCGCTCGTCATCACCGGCGCGGTGCTCATGCTTGACCGCCTGGCGGACCCGAGCGGGGTGAGCGGCCTCTACGTGGCGCTGCTCGGCTTCAAGCTGGCGTGCGTGGCCGCGATGGGCCTCCTCGGGCTGGTGAGCCCAGCGGCGGAGCCACCAGCGGACGGCGCCGGGCGGCGGCCGTGGCTTACCCGCGCCCGCCGCCAGCGCCTGCTGCTCGGGCTGGGCTTGGCCGCGTTTGTGCTCGGCTCGCTCCTGACGAGCGCCTACGAGGCGGCGTTCCGGGCAGGCTGACCGACGGTTCGCGACGACGGCGCTGGCCCGCGCGGCCGCCCCGCGCTCCGCCGAATTGCCGACTGCCCCGCTGGTCGTTGGGCTATACTGGAGCAGCAAGTTACGGTCAATCGGACACGCGGTTGACGCACCAGATGGCAGGACGTAATGGCGACTGAGGCCGGCCCGCGGGCGCCCGCGGGACAGGTAGCTCCGCGGGCGGGCGGGCCGCGGCGGACCGCCGGCGCCGGGGCGTGGCCGGTGCCGCCGAAGCTGCTAATCGGCGGTGGCCTGCTCGTGGCGGCCATCGCGTTTCTCGTGGTGACGAGCCTGCAGAGCAACGCCGTGTACTACGTCACGGCGAGCGAGCTGCTGTCGCGCGGCGGGGCCGGGGGTGGGCAGACGGTGCGCCTGGCGGGCGCGGTCGTTGACGGCTCGATCCAGCACGACCGGACGCACTTACGCTTCGTGCTAACCGATGGAACCGCGTCGGTGCCCGTGGAGCACACCGGGACGGTGCCCGACCTGTTCGGCTATCGCGCCGAGGGCGCCTATCAGGATGTCGTGGTGGAGGGCCGCCTCGGTGCGGATGGAGTGTTCGAGGCGCGGAACATCATCGTGAAACACGGGCCGGCGCTCGAAGCCGCGGACGCGGGGACCGGCCGCTGATGACCCGGCCGCGGCGCGCGCGGCGGCGGCCCTGCAAGCGCCGCGCGCCCGCGCCGCCCGCTCGTGGGCTAGTCGGCGCGCGAACAAGGAACGACTCCGTGACAGCCTGGCCAGCGCTCGCGCTCTCCCGCGGCACCGCACCGGCCTGGCGCGCGAGCTAGGAACGACTCCATGACGCCGGCCGATGGCGGCAACCTCGCCCTGCTCCTCGCCTTCGCCGTGGCCGTGTACGGTGCTGTGGCGAGCCTGCTGGGCGCGCGGCGCCGCGTGCCCGAGCTGGTGGCCAGCGGCCGCAACGGCGTGATCGTGGTGGCCGGGCTGCTGACGCTCGCCGCGGCGGCGCTTCTCTATGCGCTGCTCAGCCACCACTTCGAGCTGCGCTACGTGTACGACCACTCCAGCCGCGCCATGCCGCAGGCGGCGCTCGTGACCAGCTTCTGGGGCGGCCAGCAGGGCTCCCTGTTGCTGTGGGCCTGGGGGCTGTCGCTGCTCAGCGCGGTCGTGGTGCTGCGTCAGGGCAGCGCCGGGCGGCGCGCGGCCCTGGCCGGTCCGGTCGGCGTGGCGATGCAGATGCCCTACGTCGTGGCCGTGCTGCTGGGCGTGGAGGTCTTCTTCCTGTTCATCCTCGGCTTCGTCGCCAGCCCCTTCGAGCGGCAGGCGTTCGTGCCGCCGGATGGCCGCGGCCTGAACCCGCTGCTCATGGACCCCGGCATGCGGATCCATCCGCCGCTGCTGCTGACCGGGTACATGAGCTTCTCGGTGCCGTTCGCGTTCGCCATCGCGGCGCTCGCGACGGGGTGGGTCGGACGGGAGTGGCTGCGCGCGGTGCGGGGCTGGATGCTGCTGGCCTGGACGATCCAGGGGTGCGGCCTCCTGATGGGCGCCTGGTGGGCGTACCACGTGCTTGGCTGGGGCGGCTACTGGGGCTGGGACCCGGTGGAGAACGTGGCGCTGATCCCCTGGCTGACCGCCACCGCGTTCCTACACACGATCATGGTGCAGGAGCGCCGTGGCATGCTGAAGGTGTGGGCCCTGGCGCTGGCGGTCGTCACGTTTGCCCTGGCGATCTTCGGCACCTTCGTCGTCCGCAGCGGCGTGCTCACCTCGGTCCACTCGTTCGCCCAGTCGACCATTGGGCCGTACTTCTTCGGCTTCCTGGGACTGGTGCTGATCGGCTCGACCGGCCTGCTGCTGTACCGGCTCCCCTACCTGCGCGCGGAAGGCACGTTCGACTCGCTGCTGTCGCGCGAGACGAGCTTCTTGCTGAACAACCTGCTGCTGGTGAGCCTGGCCGCGACGGTCTTCTGGGGGACGGTATTCCCGCTAGTGTCGGAGGCGGTCCGCGGCGTGAAGGTCGCCGTGGGGCCGCCGTTCTACCAGCAGGTGAACGGGCCGCTGCTGGTCGCCCTGCTGCTGCTGATGGGGGCCGGCCCGCTGCTCGCCTGGCGCTACACGTCCCGCCGCGGCCTGGCGCGCGGCCTGCTGGGGCCGGCCGTGATCGGGGCGCTGGTGGGCGCGGCACTGTTCGTGCTCGGCGTCGAGCAGGGGCTGGCCGCGGTCGCCGGCGGCGCTTGCGCGTTCGTGGTGCTCGCGGTGGCGGTGGAGTACTGGCGGGGCGTGCGGGCACGGCAGCGCGGCGGCGAGAGCCCGCTCGTCGCCCTGACGACGCTGGTGGCGCGCAATCGGCGCCGCTATGGCGGCTACGTCGTGCACCTGGCGATGGTGCTGATCGCGGTCGGCGTGCTGGGCTCGGGGCACCAGCTCGAGCGCACGATCGCGCTGGCGCCCGGCGAGTCGGCGACGATCGGCCGCTACACGCTGCAGTACGCCGGCCTGTCCGGCTACCAGGAGCCCGGCGTGCAGGCGGCGTTCGCGCGCGTGCAGCTCGATGGGCCGACGGGGGAGCGGCTCGCCACGCTCGAGCCGGACCGGCGGGCGTACCGCAACTGGGAGCAGCAGCCCGTCAGCGGCATCGCGATCCACACCACCTGGCCCTGGCTGGACGACGTGTACGTCGTGCTGGTCCAGGCGGACGCCGACAACCGGGCGACCTTCCACGTCTTCGTCAACCCGCTGGTCTTGTTTATCTGGGTGGGCGGCTGGCTGTTCCTGCTGGGCACGCTGATCGCTGCCTGGCCCGAGGCGCGGCCGCTGGCGGCGGGCGTGCGAGCGGCGCCGCCGCCGCGGGAGGCGGTGACCAGTGGCGCTTGAGACACCAGGGCTGGCCGCGCGCGGGGCTGGTGCGGCGCGCTCGGGGCCGCTCATCCTGGGGTATGCCGCGGCGGTGGCGCTGGTGGCGAGCGTTCTGCTCGCGCCGCCCGCGCCGGCCGTCGCGCAGAACGACCCCGCGATCCAACGAGAGGCGCAGGAGATCGCGCGTACGCTCAAGTGTCCCGTCTGCGAGAGCCAGTCGGTCGCCGACTCACCGTCGCAGCTCGCGCAGGAGATGCGCGGCTACATCGAGCGGCGCCTGGAGGCCGGCGAATCGCGCGACGCGATCGTGCGCGACCTGGCGGACCGCTACGGCGAGGGCATCCTGCTGGAGCCGCCGCGCCAGGGCTTCACGCTCATCGTCTGGTGGCTGCCGGTCCTGTCGCTGGCGATCGGGGCGGCCGCCGTGGGGCTTACGCTGCGGCGCGCGACCCGCCGCGCTGGCGTCGCCGCGGCGGTGGGCGGTACTCACGTCGCGGGGGAGCCGGGCGCGGCGGACCCGCACGGCGCGGCGGCCGGGGAGGCGGCCGCTGGGCTGCCGGAGGTCGCGCCGGATGAGCTGGCGCTCTACCGCGCCCGCCTGGCGGCGGAGCTGGCCCGGCGCGAGCGAGGGGCCACCTGATGGTCGCCGTGGCGGCGATCGCGGTGTTCCTGGCAGCCCTGGGCGCGCTCGTTGTGCCGCTCGTGCGGCGATCGGGCGCCGCGGCGGACGATACGGCCCCGGTTGCCGCCTCTGGCGAGCCGGAACCCGGCCTGGTGGACGAGCGCGAGGCGACGCTGGCCGCCCTGCGCGAGCTGGACTTCGACTTCGCGACTGGCAAGCTCGCCGAGCCGGATTACCACACGCTGCGGGCGGGCTACGAGCGGCGCGCTCTGGCGCTGCTCAAAGCCACCGACCCCGAGGTGGCGGCGACCGTCCATCTCCCACCCGCGCACCGGAACGGCGTCGCCGCGCACGCGGGGCGCCAGAATGGCGTCGCGGCCGTGGCCGCGCGCCAGCCGGGCCGGGGCGCCAGCGGCAACCGGGGGCGGCACGTTGCGCTCGCGGCGGGCGCGGTGGGGGTGGTCTTCGTCGCGGTTACCGCCGCGATCTACTTCCAGGGTAGCCGCAGCCAGGGAGAGCAGCGGGCGGTGGCCACGCTCGACGGCGTCGGGCCGCGCGCGCTCGCCGTGGCGCCGGAAGAGCCCGAGCGCACCTATCTCGCTGCCGCCACGGGCCTGCTGGTCAGCGGCGACGCCGGCTCGTCCTGGCAGCCGGCGGCCGGCCTGGACCAGCCGCTGCGCGCGCTCGCGGTGAGCCCGGCGCGGCCGGCCCGCGTGTACGCGGCCAGCCCGAGCGCGCTCGTGGTGAGCGACGATGGAGGGCGCTCGTGGGCGAATCAGCCCGTGACGCTGCCGGAGCGCGACGCGCAGGCCGGCCGCGCGGTCGACGTGCGGGCGCTCGCGGTCGACCCGGCCAATGCCGACCGCCTGTGGCTGGTCGCCGAGGGGCTGGGGCTATACTCCAGCGCGGACGGCGGCGCGACGTGGACGCGCACGGCTGCCGACGTGCCCGCGAATGCCACAGCGCTGGCGGTGGTGGGGGAATCGAGCGCGGCGAGCCCAGGCGGCGAGGCCCCGCTGCTGTACCTCGCCAGCGCCACGGATGGCGTGTTCGCGAGCGCCGACGGGGGCCGTACCTGGGCGCCCGCCAGCGGCGCCTTGAATGGCGCGCTGCCCACGCGCCGCGTGTCGAGCCTCGTCTTTGATGCGAACAGCGGCGACACCGCGACCTCGCCGGACGGGCGCACGCTGCGCGGCACGCTGTATGCCGGCACCGACCAGGGTGTGTTCCGCAGCGTGGACCGCGGGCAGTCCTGGGGGCGCCTGTCGCTCGGCGTGCCGGTCGCCGCCGTGGCCGCCGGGGGTGAGGCGGGGGCGGGTCTGCTGTTGGCGGTGGACCGCGAGGGCGCGATCTATCGAAGCCGCAACCGGGGGGTCACATGGGACGGCAGTTAGCGCGCTGGGCCCTACCCGCCCTGCTCGCGGTCGTGGCGGCCAGCGCCACCCCGGCCGGGCCCGGCGGGCAGGCCACGCGCGGCGACTTCGGGGTCGCGCCGGCGGCCGCGCAGGAGATGCCGGCGCTCCCGCCCGGCGTCACCATCAGCCGCCGCGCCATCACCGTGCTGGAGGCCGATCCCGGCACGCGCACGCTGTCCATCTTCGAGCGCGTCGAACTGCGGAACGAGAACGACACGCCGTTCGTGCCGAGCCTGGGCGCCAGCCAGGGGCCGGGGGCCCTGCTGCGCTTCAGCCTGCCGCGCAACGCCTTCGACCTGACGCTCGACGACCGCCTGAGCGCCTACGACGTCATCCAGGTAGATCGTGGCTTCGCGTCGCTGCTGCCGCTGCCGCCGGGGGCCACGGACGTGAACTTCAGCTACCGGGTGCCCTACGCGGGCCAGTCCTACGAACTGGGCACCAACGCGGCGCTGCCGACGGCGTCCATGTGGGTGCTGGTGCCGGGGGAGTTCGCGGCTACCAGCTCCGACCTGCGGCTGGACCGCGTGGCGGACATCGGCCGCCAGCAATACCAGGTGCTGGTCGCCGACAACCTGGCGGCCGGCCAGCGGGTGACCGTCAGCCTGGCCGGGCTGCCGTTCATCCCGCGGCCGTGGTGGCTCGATGAGACCGTGCAGCGCGCCGCGGCGGTGGCGCTGGCGGTGGCGGGCGTGATCGCGGCCTGGGCTTACGCCCGCGTGCGCGGCGCGACCGTCGGACGGGCGGCGCAGCCAGCGCGGCTCGCCGAGCCCGCGGACGCGTAGTGCCGACTTCCGTGACGATGCGCGACGAGGCCCCAACGTCACGGCCCGAGGCCGGCGCGGACGCTGCCGCCGCACCAGGCCAGGCCGCGGTGGAGCCGTCTGGCGTCCAGCCTGGCGGCGGCGAGCTCGCTCAGCCCGATCGCGAGGTCGCGGAGGCGGATACCGCCGGCGACGCGCTCGGCCCCATCGCCCCGCCCGCCGTGGAGCTAACCGAGACCGGCGAGGTGCCGGCTCCCGCGGCGGATCGGGAGCTTGCGGCTACGCCTGCTGCCGGGCGTGGGGCGGTGGACGGCTTGCCCGCTGGCCCGCCGCGCGCGGCCGGCGAGGAGCGGCGCGCGGTCGTGTTGCGGCCGCCGTCCTTCGGCGCGATCGAGGCGCGCGGGCTGGTGAAGTTCTACGGCACGACCGCCGCGCTGCGCGGGTGCGATCTGATGGTGCTGCGGGGCGAGCGCGTGGCGCTCCTGGGCGCCAACGGCGCCGGCAAGACCACGCTGCTGAAGCTGCTGGCGACGCTGGCGCGTCCCTCCGCTGGGCACCTGACGCTGCTGGGCTTCGACGCGGTGCGCCAGGCGACGGCCGTGCGCCGCCAGATCGGCGTCGTCGCCCACGAGACCTACCTGTACCGCGACCTCACGGCGGTCGAGAACCTGCGGCTGTACGGCCGCCTGTACGGGGTCGCGGATCTGGCGGCCCACATTGAGAGTGAGCTTGAGCGCGTGGGGCTGGCCGGGCTGGGCGCGCGGCGGGTCGGGACGCTGTCGCGCGGGCAGCAGCAGCGGCTGGCGCTGGCCCGCGCGCTGCTGCACCAGCCCGCGCTGCTGCTGCTCGACGAGCCGGACACCGGGCTGGACGAGGCCGGCCAGGCCCTACTCGCCGCGATCGTCCGCGACGCCGCGCCCACCGTCGTGCTCACGACGCACTCGCTGGAGCGGGCGCTGGTGCTGGCGGACCGCGTCGTCGTGCTGGCGGCCGGCAAGGTGGCCTACGAGGCCGCGAGCGCCGGGCTCGACGTGGCGCGGCTGCGCGCGGCGCTGGGCGGCGCGCCATGAATGCGGAGCCCGCGCCACCGGCAGCCGGCGGGGGCAGGGCGCGGCGGACGAGCCCCACGCATGGCGAGGCGCAGGAAGCAGCGCCGGGGGCCGCGAGCGGGGGCAGGGCGCAGCAAGCAGCACCGGAGGCCGCGAGCGGGGGCAGGGCGCTGCTTGCTGCGCCCCTACACGGTTCTGGCGTCAGGACGTATCTCGGGCAGGTGGCGGCGCTGGTGGCCAAGGATTTGCGGCTGGAGAGCCGGCGGCGGGAGACCATCGCCGGCGTGCTAGCCTTCGTGCTGCTGGTGCTGACCCTGTTCCTGTTCGCGCTGGACCTGGCGCCGGGCGAGGCGCGCCGCCTGGCGCCGGGGGTGCTGTGGATCACGCTGCTGTTCGCGGGCCTGCTGGCGCTCGGGCGCACGTTTGCCGTCGAGCGCGACCAGGGCACGCTCGACGGCCTGCTGCTCGCGCCGCTCGACCGCAGCGCCCTTTACCTCGCGAAGGTGGCGACGAGCGTGGCGTTCATGGGCCTGGTGGAGATCGTGGCGCTACCCATCTTCGCGGCGGTCTTCGACGCGCCACTGCTCGCGCCGGGCGTGCTGCTGACGGTCGCGCTCGGGACCGTGGGCTTCGCCGCGGCGGGCACCTTGTTCGGGGCGCTGGCGGCGCAGACGCGCGCGCGCGACGTGCTGCTGCCGCTGCTGCTGTTCCCGCTGCTCGCGCCGCTGCTCGTCGCGGCCGCCCGCGCCACGGACGACCTGCTGGCGGGCGCCGCCACGCCCACGTCGGCCCCCTGGTGGGAGCTGCTGGTGGGGCTGACGGTGCTGTTTCTGGGCGCGGCGGTGCTGTTGTTCGATACGCTAGTAGAGGAGTGACCGTCACCTGTCAGCCTCTGCGAGTCGCGTAAGCCGTGCTACCCGGTGACGGGGGAAGACGGAGACGATACGCCATGGTTACGTACGGGAGCGTGGACGCGCCCACTGCCGTCGCCGACGCCAAGCAGCGGGACGCCGGGAGGAGTCGAGACGACGGCTTGCGGGACCGCGATCTCTGGTTCGGCGTGCCGCTCGCGCTGGCCGTCGTGGCGATGGTCGCGGCGCTGTACGCGATCTTTCTGTACGCGCCGCCCGAGCGCGTCATGGGCGACGTGCAGCGCATCATGTACGTGCATGTGTCGCTGGCCTGGCTGTCCTACCTGGCGTTCTTCGTGGTATTCGTCTGCAGCATCGTGTACCTGTGGCGGCGCGACGAGCGCTGGGACGCGGTGGCGCGGGCGTCGGCGGAGATCGGCGTCGTGCTAACGACCCTGTTCATCATCAGCGGGTCGTTGTGGGGCCGCCCGGTGTGGGGCACGTGGTGGACCTGGGACCCGCGGCTCACCACGACGGCGATCCTGTGGTTCATCTACGTCGCCTACCTCATGCTGCGCGCTTACGTGCCTGAAGTGCCCCGCGCGGCGCGCTACGCGGCCGTGCTCGGCATCGTCGGGTTCCTCGACGTGCCGATCGTCCACATGTCGGTGACCTGGTGGCGGGCGCTGCACCCGGAGCCGACGGTGGCCCGTCCGGAGGGGCCGCTGATGCCGCCGGAAATGGTCCTCACCCTCGTCCTGGCGAGCGTGGCATTCGGACTGCTCTACCTTACGTTAATGGTGGTCCGCGTGCGCCTGGAACGGCTGAAGGACGAGGTGCGCTATCTGCAGCAAGAGCTGAGCCTGCGCGGAGAGTAAGCGATGCCGTATCTGCCCTACCTGTTCGCCACGTACACGATCGTCTGGCTCGTGCTGTTCGGCTACCTGTTCGTCGTCGCCACCCAGATGCGGGCGGTCCGCCGCGACGTGGACCAGCTCAAAGAGCGGCTGGCCAGCTCGCCCGCGCGGGCCGCAGCGGGCGAGCCCGAGCGCTAGCCGCCCCGGGAGGCAGGGGCTGATGGTAGACCGTTCGCGCGAGATCGCTGGCTGGATGGCCAATTCCCCGCCTAACCTGACGCGCCGCGCGCTGCTGCGCGCCGCAATGGCCGCCGCCGCCGCCGGCGCGCTGGGCGCCGCTTGCCGTGGCAGCACCACGCCGAGCGGCGCCCCACCCAGCGGCGCCGCTGGCGTGGCGCCGACCACCACGCCCGGCGGCGCGCCCGCGTTCTCCGTGGCGCTCAGCCAGCCGCGGAAGCTCAAGGTGGCGTGGACGGCCGTGACGGGCGCGCAGTCGGGCGTCTACATGGCGCACGAGACGGGGGCCTGGAAGGACCTCGGGCTTGACGTGGACCTCATCCGGATGGGCAGCAGCTCACAGCTCGCCGCGGCGATGCGGGCCGGCGAGGTGGACGGCGGCGTGCTCGACTGGGCGCTGGCCTTCCAGTTCCAGTCGCAGGGCGGCAATGCGCGCGAGGTCGCGGCGATCACCAACCGCCAGATCTTCTCGGTAGTGAGCCAGCCGAGCATCACGCAGCCACAAGACGTGATTGGCAAGCGCTGGGGCATTACCCGCCTCGGCTCCGCGGCGCACACCGCCTCGCTGCTGGCGCTCGAGATGTGGAGCATCCGACCCGACCAGGTGCAGTTCCTGGCGATGCAGGACGTGCCGGCGATCCTCGTCGGCTTGCAGGCGGGCGGCGTGGACGTGGGCACCGTGTCCCCGCCGACGAGCATTCGGGCGTTACAGGCCGGGCTGCACCAGCTCGTGGACCTGGCGGAGCAGGGGCCGGAGTATCCGTCGATCGGCCTGGCAATCGCCGAGCGCTACGTGACTCAGCAGCCCGAGGTCGTCCGCGCGTACGTCGCGGGGTACGCCGGCGGGGTCGCCCGCTTCCGCAAGAACCCCGATCGGGCGCTGGCCGTCCTGCGCCAGTACCTGCAGATTGATGACGAGGAGGTCCTGCGCGACACCTACGACCGCTTCTCGCGCTATCTGGCGTACCCGCCGACGCTGCCCATGAACAGCCTGGAGCGCATCAAGAGCGACCTGGCGGCCGAGGACCCGAACGTGGCGAAGGTCGCGATCGACGATGTGGCCGCGCCCCAATTCGCGGACGAATTGCAGGCGCACCAGTACTTCGCCAGCTTGCTCTAAAGCGCGGCGGCGCATCCATCGCCACCCTCGCGGCCGCGGCGCCCTCGCTAGCGAGCGGCCCTCGCTCTCTGCTACCGTTTAGGCCAGCGGTCCGCCGTCGTGCGGAAGCCCGTGGCGTCCCACGAGTGAGCGCGCTGGAGGTAGCACGTGAGTCCGCGAGAGCCAGGGGGACAGCGACTGACGCGCCGGGCAGTGCTGCAGGGCGCCGCGATCGTTGCAGCCGGTGCGCTGGGCGTGGCCTGCCAGGGAAGCCGCGAGGCGCCCCCCGCGCCGGCGGCGCCCGCGGCGCCCCCACCGTCCGCGCCGGGCGGCGCGGCGTCCACCTCCCGGACGAGCGCCCCCGCGAAGCCGGCGGTGGCGCTCGCTCGCCCCGAGAAGATCAAGATCGCCTGGACCGCCGTCACGGGCGCGCAGTCGGGCGTGTACGTCGCCTACGAGATGGGCACCTGGCGTGATCTGAACCTCGACGTGGACCTCATCCGGATGGGCAGCAGCTCGCAGATGGCGGCCGCGCTGCGCGCCGGCGAGCTGGACGGGGGCGTGCTGGATTGGACGCTGGCCTTCCAGTTCCAGGCGCAAGGGGGCAACGCGCGCGAGGTGGCCGCCATCACGAACCGCCAACCCTTCTCGGTCATGGCGCAGCCGAGCATCACGCGGCCGCAGGAGGTCGTCGGCAAGCGCTGGGGCATCACCCGCATTGGCTCGGCGGTGCATACGGCCTCGCTCGTGGCGCTGGATCAGTGGGGCCTGCGGCCCGACGACGTGCAGTTCCTGGCGCTCCAGGAGGTGCCGGCGATCCTCGCCGCGCTGCAAGCCGGCCAGATCGACGTGGGCGTGGTGTCGCCGCCGACCAACATCCGGGCGATCCAGGCCGGCTTCCGCGAGCTGCTGGACCTGGCGGAAGACGGGCCAGAGTACCCTTCTGTGGGGCTGGCGATCATCGAGCGCCACATCACGGAGAACCCGGCGCTGGTGCGCGCGTACGTCGCCGGCTACGGCGCCGGCGTGGCGCGTTTCCGCAAGGACCGCGAGGGCTCGCTGGAGGTGCTCCGCAAGTACCTGCAGCTCGACGACCAGAGCGTGCTGGAGGAGACCTACGCTCGGTTCTCGCGCTACCTGATGCTGCCGCCCACGCTGCCGCCGACCGCCAGCCTGGAGCGGGTGAAGGAGGACGCGATCAAGGGCGACGCGAGCGTGGCGAACGTGTCGTTCGCGGACGTGGCCGACTCGCGCTTCGTGGACGAGCTGATCGGCCAGGGCTACTTCGCCTCGCTCTAGCGAAACTCCTGGTACCACCCCGCTCAACCGGGGTCGGGGGGAAGAGGCGGGTCCGCTGAGGCATGCTCTGGCTGCCGTGTCTCGCTCACACGGCGGGCCGGAGTCGCCGCATGGACCCGCGGCAGCAATTCTGTCACAACGTGGACTGCCCGGCCAGAGGCCAGGTGGGGCAAGGCAACATCGGGGTGCATAGCCAGGCGGAGCAGCGGTATGTGTGTTACACGTGCGGGCGGACCTCCGCGGCCACGACGGGCACGGCCTTCTACCGGCTGCGCACCGCGGCCGATCTGGTGACGATGGTGCTCACCTTGCTGAGCCAGGGCTGCCCGCCGCAAGCTATTGTCGCCGCGTTTGGCTTGGATGAACGCACGGTGGCCGGGTGGCTCGCCCGGGCGGGGAGCCACTGCGAGCAAGTGCACGCACACCTGGTGCAGCAGGGGCGGATCGACTTGCAGCACGTCCAAGCCGATGAACTGTGGGTGAAGCGCGTGGGCCAGCGGGTCTGGATGGCCCTGGCGCTGGCCGTCCCGTCCCGCTTGTGGCTGGGCGGGGCGATCAGCCCGCAGCGGGATCGGGGCCTGATCACCGGCTTGGGGCAGCCGGTCCGGGCCGGCGCCCGCCGCCT
>Ga0070741_10002650_pt1 | contig 47081 bp, 35 predicted proteins | sample Coa_R1_4_FD_66440 | JGI IMG/M metagenome (GOLD analysis project Ga0070741, IMG submission 66440) | Surface soil microbial communities from Centralia Pennsylvania, which are recovering from an underground coalmine fire - Coalmine... | ecosystem: Environmental > Terrestrial > Soil > Unclassified ... | reverse complement strand
ATCGGCTCCGCCCATGCCCGCGCGGTCCACTGAGCGAGACTGCTCACCGGGTCCCCCTCGACCGTCCCGAGTCGAGTCTCAGCCGGGGCGTCGTCGAACTCGGTCGACAAGCGCTCGAGTAAGGCGAGCCGCCGCGTGGTGCCCCCGGTGAGCGGCGCGAGCGGTGGCAGTTGCAGGAATTGAGGCGGTGTCGATGGATCCGCGCTCAGCGCAGGTCCGACGTTGAACTGCATCACCTGTCCCGTACTGCCCGGGTCGGCGGCCGCGAAGTCCTCGTCCGGTTCCCCACCGCCGAACGGCTCGTCGGGACCGAGGTTGTGTAACACGTGCGAACCCTGGCTCACGTTGGTGAAGTCGACGATGACATCGGCACGCTCTGCCGGTCCCATCAGTAAGCGATTGCGATTGAGCGCCGTCGCGTTCAATGGCGTCGCAAGGAAGCCGCCTTCGTTGCCGATTTGCCAGACCTCGACGCCCGGTATGCTGCTGAAATCGAGAATCAAGAAGCGAGCATCGCAGCCATTCAGCAGCCGGAAGCGATAGCGTCGTTGCTCGACGTTGAGATACGGCCAGGTGTTGCCGTTGACCATGATGCAGTTGCCGAAGAATTCCGGATTCCAGATCGGTGATAGATCGGAAGTTGGAATAAACGGGCCTTCGATGCCGTCGAAGAACGCGCGCGTGTCGGGATAGAACAGCGCCCCGTTCGTGTTGAACGCACGGTCTTGGATGGCGATAGGAATCTCGTAGTACTTCGTGCCAGGCCCATCGCCTTGTGCTGGGGCCGGTCCCGGCAATTGCGCCGGCGTGCCGGTGCGCGTATCAGTCACGGCGTCGCCCGGGCCGCCGCGGATGATGAAGAATCCGGCAGGGCCTGCATAAACGTTCAGCCGTGTCATCCCCAGAGCGTGATCGTGGTACCAAGCGGTCGAGGCGCGCTGTGAATTGGGGTACTGAAAAGTCGCGCTGCCCGCCGTCCACGTCACACCGAGGCGCTCACTCGCTTTCGCCTTGAAGTAGTCGTACCAGGTGCCGGTCGCCGCGTAGTCGCTCGGGATGTTGCCGGCGTCGGGCAGGAACCAGGCCTCGGCGTAGCCGTCGCTCTCGTCGGTGACGTTCTCCATGCCGTGCACGTGGGTTACCAGCGGCACCGGGCCGGTGTAGCGGCCCGGCGTGCTAGTGAAGACTGGTCGCGTGTCGCGCCCGGGGACGCCACCGGGCGGATTGGCCCAATGCAAAGTGGGATCGACCGGCAGCAGATGTGGCAAGTAATTGCCATTGATGTCGACCAGCTGATTGATCCATTTGATTCGCACGGGCGTCCTGTGTTTGGCCTCGATCGTGAGTGAAGGCGCGTTGAAGATCGCAGGACCCGTTTGCGCGACGACAGCCCCGTACCCCCATACCGTCGTGGCCGGCAGACCGACCGGCAAGATCTGCTGCCGGAACTGGCGTACCGCGATTTCGTAGTAGTCGGTGTTCTTGCCGCCCTTGTTATTGATCTTTCCCGCCCGCGGCATCGCGGGGGGAATGAGCAGCGGCATGAGGTACTTGGGAATACTGGCGGGATCGAGTGTGCCACCCGGGATGGGGACCGCGCGGGCCTTCTCTATGCCGAACGGGCTCGGCAAGAACATGACGAGACTCGAACCGCCTACAAACTTGATGAAACTCCTTCGCGTAACCATCGGACCTCCCTTCGTTCATGATCCGTGAAGTTGAACGAGGCTGATCTTGATAGTTGGTCTTAGCGCCCAGCCCGCCGGTCCCCGTTGTAACTCGCGACAGCGAAGCAGTGCCCAAAGCGTGGGCGCTATATGCGGCTCATCATCGTGCGGCAACATCACGCGCCTCACGCCACTGCAGGCAAACAGTATCCGCCCCTCACTGACGCGCAGCATGATCTGAATCAAGCACGATGCGCAATGCATGGCAGCAAAATGCACGCGAGCATGAATGTAGAGCTTGTCACTCCGATAGGAGCGGATGCACGGCTTCAGCGCGCCGCTGTCATCACGAGGGTGAGCGCTTGCCCCTTGTCAGAAGAGGGAATTCAGCGTGTCGCGCCGAACGCCGAACCGGCACTGAAACACCTGCACGCAATTTCGCGTTCGCCTTCGACTGCTTCGGCCGAACCCTTCGCGGGTCGGATGATCGAACTCTCACGTTTACTCGACCAACACAAGGAGCTCGATCATGAAACGGAAAGGTTCAGCGGTATGGAGCGGTGATCTGAAGGGCGGCAAGGGGACGATCTCTACGGAAAGCGGCGTATTGCGCGACACGCAATACTCATTCAAGACGCGATTCGAAAATGGTGCCGGCACGAATCCGGAGGAGCTGATCGGGGCGGCTCACGCCGGTTGTTTCTCGATGGCGCTCTCGGCACAGCTCGGTCAAGCGGGCATCACGCCGGAACGCATCGAGACCACCGCCACGGTTACGATCGAACAGAGCGGCGGTGGCTTTGCGATCACTGCCGTTCATCTCGATGTGCGCGCACGCATTCCCGGTGCGGACCGCTCGGCCTTCGATAAAGCGGCGAACGAGGCTAAGAGCGGCTGTCCCGTTTCGAAGGTGCTGAACGCACCGATTACGATGAATGCTCAGCTCGAGACTTGAGCGCCGACGCCTCGATGCAATCGTCGCGTTGCGTGAAGGCGGGCGATTGTGAGCGATCAAGAGAAAAGGGCCGCACCGTGCGGCCCTTTTGCTTCGACAACAAGATTCAGTTTTCGCTAACGAGGCGAGCCTGTCGTGGTGGAGCTGCCTTGCTGACCAGCGTTCGAGTTCGCTGAATGGTCTTGTTTGCGCTTGCGCGCCTGTGTAGTCGTCTTTCCGGTTTCGGGCGCAGCGGTCGGCTGCTCGGCCGTGGTGCTGCGATCAGTGGCAGCTTCGTTGCTGCCGTGCACGGCGCCGGCTCCCGGCTCGCTGCCTTGAGTGGTGCGCGACGCGGCATCCGCACCCGCCGGCACTGCGCCGCCTGTCCCCTGCTGCGAGCGAGCAGCGGTGCTTCCGGTCTGCGGAGCGCCAGTGGGCTGACCAGCAGTCGGCGTGCGATCGCTCGCGCCTTCGTTGCTGCCGCGCTTGACACCCGTGCCGGGTTCCTTGCCTTGTGCCGTGCTCGGTTGAGCTTGCGTAGTGGAAGACGGATTGGCGGACTGATTTTGCGCCTGCGCTGCATCGACTCCGATCGCCAAGCCGGCTGCAACCAGTGCAATACTAAGTTTGTTCATCGAACGCTCCTTCGGTTGAGGCAGGTACGCATCCCGTGATCTCGGCATGGCCGAGTGGGGCGCGTGTGCCAGTGTGCAATCGCTGCCGCAACCGATGTGCCGAGCGCGCGACGATCATCTTGCAGCAGGCTGTTAAAGCGAAGGGGCTTGGTGACGAATTCCGTAGCGCGAATAGATTTTAGCGATGGTGCCGTCCCGCAGGAGATCGGTTACGGCACGATTCACCTGGTCGAGCAACGCTTGATCGGCATTGCGCAAGCCCACCGAAACGTTCCAGCCCAACTGCGGCTCGATCGTGTAGAGCTCGGCCGCGCGCACACCGTTCTCGGGGTGTTGCACCAAGTAGTAGCTCAACGTCGGCGCCGAAACGGCAGCAGCGGAAAGTTCGCCGCGTACGAGCGCATCGAGCATGTCGGTCTGGAAGGCAAAAGGCGAAGTCGGCAACTCCTTCTTGCCCAGTACCACACTGGCAAGGGAACTGACCATGACGCCGATCTTGCGCTGCTTCTTCAGGTCTTCCGGTACCTTGACGTCGGGTGCGTCTGCACGCAATGCAAGTGCGACACCGCTTTTCGCGTACGGTATGGACAGCAGCCGTCGGTCTTCGTACATCTTGGGATCGCTCGGATTGTCGAGCAGCATGTCGCAGTTCACCTCGCGTACACGTCGGCGTGGAACGAGCCAGTCGACTTTGAGTTGAACGCCGAGCCGCTGGGCGATGGCCTGCCCGATCTCGACTTGGAAACCCGGCATGTTGGGATCGTCCGCCGAATAGGGAAGCGCTTCGGGATTCGCGCACAGAGAAATGGCGCCGAGCTGCTTGATTTGCTCGAGGGTGCGAGCACCGGAGGGGACGGTGAATGCCGCGGCCGCGATCAGCAGTGCGGTGCGCAGCGCATACGAGCGCAAGGGTATCTTCACGTTGGATTCTTCGGTTCTTCGTTGGGCTTCAAGGAACGGATGAACTTTACTATTTGATGGATCTGCGCGTCGGTGAAGGTCGAACCGAACGCGGGCATGCGCCCGGGCATGCCGTTCTTGATTCGGTTGATCATGAATTCGTCCGAGCGCTCAGAGTCCATCAGCTGAGGGCCCTTGCCGGCATGGCGCCCGTAGTCCTCGTGGCAGAACCCGCAGATGCCGCGGAACGTGTTCTTGACGTCGAAGGGTTTGCCCTTGCTCTGCTCTTGACTCGTCGAGCTGCTTTCGTTTGCAGGCGTAGCCGGAGTCGCCTCGCCTTTCGATTGGGTTTGTTCGGCCGGTGCTGATTGCTCGACCGCACCTTGCGCTGGTTTGCTTTCCCCAGCTTGCGGGTTGGCAGCTTCAGAACCGGGGCTCGACGATTCGGTCGACGGTTTCGCGTCGCTCGGTGTTTCGGCGACCGATGCGCTGGTCGTGCATATCGCAGCCAGCAAAGCGAGATAAGTAATCGGAGTTCGCATCACGTTTTCACCGCGGTGAGACCACGCAGGCCGAGCGATCGGGCCGCGCCGATCGCGCGTCCCGATCGATGATGGTGGTGAATCACGGCAGGGCAAATACCTTCAGCACGCCCGAGTCTTTCGGCATCGTCTTCCAGGGCTCACCCCACAAGTCGCCGTAGCCGTCACTGACCAGGCTTCCCCAGCCGGTCATCACGGCAACGTACTGCTTGCCCTTGGCGGTGTAAGTGATGATGCCGCCGTCGTGCCCCTGGCCGTTGTTGTGGCTCCATAGCTTCTTGCCGTTCGTCGCGTCATAGGCGACCAACATGCCGTCGGCTTCGGGCACGAACAGGATGTTGCCGCCGGTGACCAGCAGGCTGGCATGAGGCGGGGCCTTCGGGTAGGGGATTTCAAACTTCACCTGCCCAGTGAGCGGATCGCGCCCACGGATGTGACCGTACGCTTGCTTGTCGCCCGGGCCATGCATCGTGAAGTTGGCACCGATGTACAACTGCGCGACCGGCTCGGTGATCGGCTCCGTCTTGACGATGTCGAGGTCCATGCACCATTCGAAGCCCACGCGATAGAACAGGTTGGTCTTCGGACTGTATGCACCCGACGGCCAACTGTACCCCCCGGCAATGGCAGGACACAGATTGGTGTGCTTGCCCTCCGCCATGTCGCGGCGACCGATCAACTCTCCCGTCTTGGGATCGATGTCTTTCACGAAGTTGATGTTGTCGACACCGCGATAGACGTTCTGCAACTTGCCGTTGCGATCGTAGACGAAGACGAAGCCACCCTTATTCGGATGGACCACGTACTTCTTGCCGTCGCGCTCGAGGAACATGAATTCGCCGACGGCCGAATCGAAGTCCCAGGCGTCGTGCGGCAGCTCTTGGTGGTAGCCCTTCAGCTTGCCAGTGTCGGGATCGAGCAGAATCACCGAGGTCGTGTACAGGTTGATGCCCGGGCGCGGACCTTCGGTCTTCCACTTGTCTCCCGCCCAGTCATACAGGGGAGCCGGATTGGCCGTGCCCCACCACACCGTATTGGTCTCAGGATCATAAGCCCCGACCATCCAGCCGCCGCCACCGCCGACGCGCCAAGAGTCCTTGCCCCAAGTGTTACGCGCATCGGCGTTGTCTTCGTTGCCGCCAACCGTGAAGAAGTGCCAGACTTCCTTACCGGTCTTGGCGTCCACACCGAACATCGGACCCCGATACGGCCACTCGCCACCTTGCGAGCCGATGATTACCTTGTCTTTGACGAGCAGCGGCGCACCCGTGAAGCCGACGGTCAATTTCTCCGAGTCGATCAACTTCGTTTCCCACTTGAGCTGTCCCGTCTTGGCGTCGATGGCGGCCAGCTTGCCGTCTAGGGTTCCGATGTAGATGTTGCCGTATCCCGCTGCGATGCCTCGGTTATAAGGCGAGTGCGTTTGGCGCGCGACCAAGTCCTCGTTGAGCTTTTGCTTGTACGTCCAAAGAATCTGGCCGGTTGCACCGTCCAGCGCATAGACCTGGTCGTACGGGCTGGAGTAATAGAGCACACCGTCGATTGCGAGCGGGAAACCTTGCAGCCCGCGGTTAGCGCGCGAGGCGACGTGCGACCAGGCTTCCTTGAGCTGCGTCACATTGCCAGTGTTGATCTGGTCGAGCGGGCTGTAATGCCAGGACTTGTACGTCCCGTGATAGGTCATCCAGTTGCCCGGCTCTTTTTCCGCGGCGTTCAGGCGGTTGCCATCCACCTCAGCGGCCAGGACTGGGGAAATCAGGGCCACAGACAAACCGCCCGCGAGCGCAATGCGCTGCAGGGGAGCGACCTTCCGTTTCATGTTGATCTCCTCGGGTTAAACCACTCCCTGCCGGCAATCGTGGTGCCTGTTTTTTTCCTCAGTATGAGTGGAAACAACTTCAACTAGTTCGTGCGTCGGTGAGGATTTCTCCTTGGCCTTCTCGAGCTGCGAAGCGGCGCGGACATCATTTCGGTAAGGCGTCTTGTCAGGGCGTGCTGGCGCACGCCCCGCTCGCTTCAATTACTGCTGCTTCGTGCTAGACCCGGTGTTGCTCCCCTGTGAGCTGGGTGAGCCCGCTGCTGCCCCGCCGGTGCTGCTGCCCTGTGTGCTGCTGCCTTGGGTGCCGCCGCTTGGCTCGTTACCGGCGGTCGCTGCGCCGCTTTGGTTGCTGCCCTGGGAGTTGGTTGCAGTGCTGCTCGAGCCTGCGCCTTGCAGTCCGAGCGCCGCCATCGTTTGCTGATCCAGCTCGCCATTGGCGGTCATACCTTGTGCCTGCTGCCACTGCTTCAGTGCACCTTCGGTCTTCGGGCCCCACTTGCCGTCGATTTCCCTGACGTCGTAGCCCTGTTGCTTCAGCTTCTGCTGGATCTCACGCACCATCTTTGGATCGTGTTGCATGCTTTGCATGCTGTGCTGTTGGCTCGCATTCTGAGAATGCTGCTGCTGGCTGCTCTGGTCCTGGCTTTGGCTCTGCTGCGCAATGGCTACCGAGCCGAAGGCCATCGAAATGGCGCTGGCAAGCAATAAATGATGGAACTTCATAAGAAGCCTCCTCGAGGAAGGAAAAGGAAAGACTGCACGGGGCGCTGATGTGGACAGATCGAGTGTCCCAAGGCCTGCTGCATTGACGACCCGGGCCGCAAGCCACATGCCGAAGGTTGCAGCGACGCGAGTATGGAGACCTCGACGCGAAGAAGGCTTATTCCAGCAGGGCTCGCGATGACGCGGGCCGCCGTCGGCCAGAGGGAACGATCGAGGCGGACGCAGGGAGATGCGTGACACGAGCAGTTCGGAAAGGCTGGGCAGGCCTATGCGAGTGCGTGCAGCGGCTACAAAGGCCAGCCGACACCGCCGTTGGAAAAATTGCCCTGATGTTGATCTACTTCAAACGCAATCCCTTCGTTCAACGGGACAATGATTGTTTATGCCGGGATCCACTTGGAGGAGGCTGAATATGGCGGCTGGAACTTCGAACAAGACGAATCGCGCTGCGGGGAACGGGAGAGCGAAGCCGAGGCCAAAGATATCGCCGCCTGCCCGAGATGAGGCTCGAACGCATCGCGTCGATGGAGGCGACGTCGCGCACACGCAATCGGGCAGCGGTATCGAGCGTTTCGTCGTATCCGAGGCGGTAGCTGCCGCGCAGCAAGCCAAGATCACCGCGGTGCGCGACATTATCGCGCACGCTCGGACAGGCGACGTCAACGGTTTAGCCGACTCGCTGGCGTCGATCATGAAGGGTGCCTCTCCGGACGATGCCGAGATGCTGCGCAAAGCGCTGACCGAAGCACCGAGGCCGCTTGGCGCCCCGCCGCGCAACCCGGATGACGAGTTGGCGACCGATTGGCGAGAAGGTGGCTATCCCTACAAGAATCTGCTCTCGCGCAAGAATTACGAGAAGCAGAAATACCGTTTGCAAGTCGAGCTGCTCAAGCTCCAAGCATGGGTCAAGACGACCGGGCAGAAAGTCATCATCTTGTTCGAGGGCCGCGACGCGGCGGGCAAGGGCGGCACCATCAAGCGCTTCATGGAGCACCTCAATCCTCGCGGCGCGCGCGTCGTCGCTCTCGAGAAGCCCAACGAGGTCGAGCGGGGTCAGTGGTACTTCCAGCGCTACGTGCAGCATCTGCCCACGGCCGGGGAGATCGTTTTGTTCGACCGCTCCTGGTACAACCGCGCGGGGGTGGAGCGTGTGATGGGTTTTTGTACGGCGGACGAATATGCCGAATTCATGCGCCAGGCGCCCGAGTTCGAGCGCAATCTCGTGCGCAGCGGCGTGCAATTGATCAAGTTTTGGTTTTCGGTCAGTCAGAAGGAGCAGCGGCGTCGCTTCAAGGAACGCGAGGCCCATCCGCTCAAGCAATGGAAGCTCTCGCCCATCGACATGGCGTCCCTCGACAAGTGGGGCGATTACACCAAGGCGAAAGAAGCCATGTTCTTTTACACGGACACGGCGGACGCGCCGTGGACGGTGATCAAGTCGGATTGCAAGAAGCGCGCACGCCTTAACGCAATGCGCTACGTGCTGCATAAGCTGGGCTACACGAACAAGAGTATCGATTCGATCGGCCCGCTCGATCCGCTGCTCGTCGGACGTGCGCACGTGGTTTACGAACGCGGAGAGAAGCAACAGGGATCGGCCTTGCTGTAGTCGAGGGCGCCGTGTGACCGATTTCTTTTTTTGTGGCAGAACGCTTCTCGTCGCGATTGCTGGCGCGCCTGCGCTTACAATGTGCCCCTGTCACCGATACGAAGCGCCATGGCAGCAGCCACCCCTATAGCGGCGCGCGAACTGCGCGATGCGTTGGGCACGTGTCATGAAGTCGCACCGCCCGGCGCCAAGATCGTCTCCCTCGTCCCCAGCATCACGGAGCTGTTGTTCGAGCTCGACTTATCGAGCAGCGTTGTAGGGCGCACGGGCTTCTGTACCGAACCGCGCGATCGCGTCAAGAGAGTGCCCAGAGTGGGCGGGACGAAGACCATCGATCTCACGCGCTTGCGCCGGTTAGCGCCGACCCATGTCATTGTCAATATCGACGAGAACCCGCGCGCGGCGACCGAGGAGATCGCTCGATTCGTCCCGCATGTGATCGTGACGCATCCGCTGGCGCCGCTCGACAACGTCGCGCTGTACCGCCTGCTCGGTGGCATTTTCGGTCGCGAAGCGCAAGCGGAGCGCTTGGTGCACGCGTTCGAGCAAGCCTACGAGCAGGCGCGAGAAAGCGTGCGGTCACTGCCGCCGCAGGGCGTCCTCTACATGATCTGGAAATCGCCATGGATGACGGTATCGGCCGACACCTACATCTCGCGCACGCTCGCGACGGTCGGTTGGCAAACCGTTGCGCCAGCGAGCAACGCGCGCTATCCCGCTTTCGACCTCACACCCGAATTCCTGGCCGGCATCGACCTCGTGCTGTTGTCGAGCGAGCCCTACAGCTTCCGGGAACGCCACTGCGACCAAGTGCGCGCGCTTGTGCCGACAGGAAGCCGCACGCGGGTCGCGTTGATCGACGGCTCTATGACATCCTGGTATGGGAGCCGTGCGATCGAAGGGATGCGATACCTCGGGCGATTGCGGCGCGAGCTGAGCTAACCACCACGACTCTCAACCGTTTTTGAGCGTGAAAGCTGCGCGCGCGGTGTTCTTCGGACTCCTGCTGCTCTGCGCGCTGATCGTTTTCGTCCACCACGCAGTCGAGTTCGAGCGACTCGGGCAGATGCTGCGCCAGGCGCAGCCGAGTTGGTTGCTCGTTGCGTTGGCCTTGCAGCTCGCGACTTATTTCCTTGTGGCGCAGGTGTGGCGCCGAGCGCTGCATGCCGCAGGCGTGCAGATGCCGCTCTTGTCGCTGGTGCCGTTGAGCGTCGCCAAGTTGTTCTCGGAGGAAGCGGTGCCGAGCGCTGGCGTCAGCGGCACTGCCTTGTTCGTCGCGGCGCTTGGACGACGAGGCATTCCCGCGCCGATCTGCATGGGCACGCTGCTGATCAGCTTGGTCTCGTACTACTCGGCATACGCGCTGATGGCAATCGCCACCTTCTTCGTCATGCGCCTCCACGACACCACCCCTTGGTGGTTGACGACCACGGTGACGGCTTTCATCGCCATGGCCGTTCTGCTGCCGACGGTCGTGTTCTTGCTCAAGGCCGGAGCGCATCTCCCAATGCCCAAGTGGCTGCTCGCACGCCCCGCCGTCGCGCGCTTTCTGCGTATGCTGGCGCAAGCACCGGCCGATCTGGCGCGCAAGCCGACCGTGTTGCTTCCGGCGGTTGCGCTGCACGCAGGCATCTTCATCTTGGATGCGTGGACCTTGTGGGTCACGCTGCGCGCGGTCGGACAGGTCGCCTCCTTCTGGGTCGCCTTTTCGGCGTTCATGATGGGCGCGATGGTGGCTGCGTTGAGTGCCATCCCGATGGGGCTCGGTAGTTTCGAAGCTGCCTGCGTGGTGACCCTCAATCTACTCGGTGTGCCGTTGCACGCGGCGTTCGCCGCGACCCTTCTGTTGCGCGGCTTTACGCTCTGGTTGCCGATGATCCCGGGGATGTTGTTGGTGCGGCGGGCGTTGCGCTGACAGAATCTCTCCGCGGATTCGCTCGCGCTCGATTGCTCCCCGGCGAGGGCGACAGAAGGACAGGGTCAAGGACGTCGTCGACTCGCCCTGCCGATCGTTCGGGATTGCTGGTGAAAGGAGATCAGGTTTCCGAGCATCGGACGACCCCGCATCGCGTGCGCGGCCGTCGTTCCACCCGCTGTTAGCGACGATCGTTCGGATTGCCGCCCGACTCGATCGCAACGAAACTTCCACCCTGGTAGCGCTCGACTGCCGGATTGTGATCGTCGACATGCTTGGCCAGGATCTCCGCGGCGTAGGCTTCGCTCTCGTCCCGGGGCCGATAGCCCAATCGCGCTGCGTTCGAATTGTCGTACCACGAGCGCTTGTTGTTCGACACGCCATAGACGATCTCGAAGCGAATGTCGGGATGATCGATACCGATGCGCACGAGCTGAGCGAGATCGCGCGGCGAGATCCAGATCGCCAAGCGCCGCTTGTCAACCGGCTTGGGGTTGACGTTGCCGATGCGTATGCAGAACACCTCGAGGCCATACTTGTCCGCGTAGAGGCTGCCGACTTGCTCGCCGAACACCTTCGAGAGGCCGTAGCGGCTGTCCGGTTTCGGATAGACGGCGTGATCGATCACTTCGTCGCGTCGATAGAAGCCCACGGCGTGGTTGCTGGTGGCAAACAGCACGCGCTTCACGCCGTTGCGGCGTGCGGCTTCGAACAGGTTGTAACAGCCGACGATATTGGCGCGAAGGATCGAATCCCAGTCGGCTTCAGCGGAGACGCCACCGAGATGAACGATCGCGTCTACGCCTCGCGTGACGCGCAGCATATCGTCCAGGCTGGCGATGTCGCCCGGTGCGTAAGTCTCGTCCTTGCTCGGATTCGCGATCGGCCTCACGTCCGATAGGCGCAGCGCGTACGCGCCCGCCAGCTCGCGGCGCAAATGTGAGCCGACATCGCCGGCTGCACCGGTCAGCAACACAGTCTTCATGACGATCTCCTTGAATTTGGGTCTAACACCTTACCACCGTGCAGTGCGCTTGGAGATCCAGGCTCGCATGGCGCGATGCAGCAGCGCTCGCGCACATCACTTGCTCGTAAGCGGGCACCTGTGCGCAGCGCGTTGATTGTTTTGGTGCACCTGCGATTCTTCGGTGCAGTTGAGATTGTTCGGTTCACCTGGCGCGCTCGGGAACACGATTCCCGTGCGGCACAGGCTCTCCGGGAGAGTCGATCATCCTCGACCACCGGGCACGTCCAAGAACAAGATTTTTGGAGGCAGTGCAATGCACTTGCTCGAAGCGTCGCTCGACGACAAGTACGCGCTCCAACGCGGCCGCGTCTACCTTTCAGGCGTCCAAGCTCTCGTCCGACTCGCCTTGCTGCAGCGGCAGCGTGACGAAGCGGTAGGCCTACGTACCGCTGGTTTCATTTCCGGCTACCGAGGCTCTCCTCTCGCCCCGCTGGACAAGGCGCTTTGGGATGCGCAGAAGTTCCTGCAACCGTCCCACATCCACTTCTGGCCCGGCCTCAACGAAGATCTGGCGGCGACCGCGGTGTGGGGCAGTCAGCAAGTCAACCTCTTTCCGCGCGCCCGCTACGACGGCGTCTTCGCGATGTGGTACGGAAAAGGTCCCGGCGTGGATCGGTGCGGTGACGTGTTCAAGCACGCCAACTTTGCCGGCACCTCAAGGCATGGTGGCGTGCTCGTCGTCGCCGGTGACGACCATGCCGCCACCTCGTCCAGTCTTCCGCATCAGAGCGACCACGATTTCGCTGCCGCCATGATCCCAGTGCTCGCTCCGGCCAGCGTGCAGGAGTATCTGGACTTGGGCGTGCACGGCTGGGCGATGTCACGCTTCTCGGGTTGTTGGGTGGGATTCAAGGCGCTCGCCGACACGGTGGAGAGCTCGGCGTCGGTCGAAGTCGACCCGCGGCGCGTGCAAACGATCTTGCCCTACGACTTCGGCATGCCGCCCGATGGCGCGAACATTCGCTGGCCGGATACCGGTCATGCCCAAGAGCGGCGGATGCACGACTTCCGCATTTACGCCGCGCTCGCCTACGCGCGCGCGAACCGGTTGAACCACGTGGTCATCGACAGCCCGCGCCCGCGCTTCGGCATCATCGCCTCGGGCAAGGCCTATCTCGACGTTCGCCAGGCGATGGACGATCTCGGTATCGACGATCGGCTCGCCGCGGCGATCGGCCTGCGTCTGTTCAAGGTCGGTATGCCTTGGCCGCTGGAAGCCGAGGGCGTGCGACACTTCGCCGAAGGGCTCGAAGAAATTCTCGTCGTCGAAGAAAAGCGCCAGATGATCGAGTACCAGTTGAAGGAGCAGTTGTACAACTGGCGGGAGGACGTCCGCCCGCGCGTCATCGGTAAGTTCGACGAGCATGGCGAGTGGCTGCCTGGCCGCGGCGACTGGCTGTTGCCCGCGGTCGGCGAGCTGACGCCGTCGATCATCGCACGAGTGCTCGCCGGCAGGATCGCGCGCTTCTATACGAGCGAGACCATCCAGCGCCGGCTGGCGCTACTCGAGCAGAAGGAGCGTGCGCTCACGCAATCGCGCATCGACTTGCAGCGCATTCCGTTCTACTGCTCGGGATGCCCGCACAACACCTCGACCAAGGTGCCGGAAGGCAGCCACGCGTTGGCCGGCATCGGTTGCCACTACATGGCGACCTGGATTTACCCCGATGCCAACAAAACCTTCACGCAGATGGGCGGGGAAGGCGTAACGTGGATCGGACAAGCGCCCTTCACCGACGCGAAGCACGTGTTCGCCAATCTCGGCGACGGCACTTACTTTCACTCCGGCAGCCTTGCCATTCGGGCGGCGATCGCAGCGGGTGTCAACATCACCTACAAGCTACTCTACAACGACGCGGTGGCGATGACTGGCGGTCAACCCATCGACGGTGTGCTGACCGTGCCGCAGATCACGCGGCAGTTGGCGGCCGAGGGTGTGGCGCGACAAGTCATCGTCAGCGACGACCCGAGAAAGTATGCTCACGAGCGCGGCTTGGCCGAAGGCGTGAAGATCTACCATCGCGACGCGCTCGATCGCGTGCAGCGCGAGCTGCGCGAGTGCGAAGGTGTCAGCGTGCTCATTTACGAGCAGACCTGCGCGGCGGAGAAGCGCCGGCGGCGCAAGCGCGGCCGCTTGGCCGATCCGCCCAAGCGCGTGTTCATCAACGAAGGCGTGTGCGAAGGCTGCGGCGACTGCGGCGTGAAGTCGAACTGTGTATCCGTACAGGATGTGGAAACCGAGTTCGGCCGCAAGCGGCGCATCGATCAATCCGCCTGCAACAAGGACTACTCGTGCTTGAAGGGCTTCTGTCCGAGCTTCGTGACGGTGGAAGGCGGGAGCTTGCGGCGCGGCAACGTGCTGATCATCAACCCCTTCGCCTTCGGCGACATTCCGCAGCCGATCCTGCCCGACGCCGCCAAACCCTACGGCATCCTGGTGACGGGGGTGGGTGGAACGCGTGTCATCACCATCGGCGGCATCCTCGGCATGGCGAGTCATCTCGAGGGCAAGGGCGTCACCGTGCTCGACATGACCGGTATGTCGCAGAAGAACGGCGCGGTGACTTCCCATGTGCGCATTGCCCAGCAGGCCGAAGATCTGCACGCGGTGCGTATCGCAACGGGCGAGGCTGATGCCGTGCTCGGCTGCGACATCCTCGTCGCGGTCTCGCCCGACAGCTTGTCACGCATGCAAGCCGGTCTTACGCGCTGTGCGATCAACAGCACCCGCGTCATGCCGGGCACCTTCGCGCGCAATCCCGATCTCGACTTCCCCGATCAAGCCATGCGGCAACAGCTGATCGAAGCGGTGGGCAGTGACGCGGTACGCTTCGTCGACGCCGCGCGGCTGGCCACTGCGCTATGCGGCGACGCCCTCGCCACCAACGTATTCCTGCTCGGTTACGCATGGCAGCTCGGGCTGGTTCCGTTGAGCGAGGAAGCGATCTTGCGTGCGATCGACATCAACGCAGCGGGTGCGCAGATGAATCGCGCCGCATTCCGTTGGGGACGTCTGGCCGCCTACGATCTCGCCCGAGTCGAGCAGGCGGCCCAGCAGGTTGCGCCGACCCGCCCGCCGCGCCCGATGGCACGCACGCTCGACGAGCGCATCGCGCTGCGCGAGCGCGATCTCGTTGCTTATCAGGATGCCGCCTACGCGCAGCGCTATCGCGACTTGGTCGAGCGGGTGCGAGCGGTCGAGGCGCGCGCCGTGCCGGCGAGCACGCTGCTGACCGACGCGGTCGCGCGCAGCTATCACAAGCTTCTCGCGTACAAGGACGAGTACGAGGTCGCGCGTCTGTACAGCAACGGCGATTTCCGCGAGCGCCTGAACGAAACCTTCAAGGGCGACTACAAGCTGAAAATTCACCTCGCGCCGCCGCTGTTGTCGAGCGTCGACCCCAATACCGGCGAGCCGCGTAAGATTGCCTTCGGTGGCTGGATGCTGCCAGTCATGCGCGCGCTGGCGAGATGGAAGCGGCTGCGCGGCACCCGTGCCGATCCGTTCGGCTGGACCGCCGAGCGCAAGATGGAACGCCAGCTGATCGTCGACTTCGAACGTGACGTCGAGCAGATTCTGTCACGACTGTCGCCCGAAAATCACGCCATCGCGCTTCAGATCGCGCAACTGCCGCTCTCGATGCGCGGCTTCGGTCACGTCAAGCGGCGCAATGTCGAGGGCGCACGGAAGCGGCGCGAAGCGCTGATGGCACAGCTCGAAGGGCGGGCGGCGATGGCGGCAAGCGAGCTCGAAACCGAGCGGCAGCAAAGGAGCACAATCACCGCAATCGTCGGTTGACACTCGGCGCGCGGCCATTCGGTGGCGCGTCAACGCGTCCAAGGCGCGGGCGAAGCTGTCGCTCCAGAACGGCAGTAGCCCGGGACGCGCCGGCAGGATAGAGTAGCGGCCAATAACATCGCTACACGGGGGGAGGAATGAGGCTTACGGTCGGGCAGCGGCTGTGGCTAGGCTTGGGGGCGATGGTGGTCGTCATGGTGGCGGCATATCTGTACGTCCTCAACACCGGGCGCTTGAGCAAGGAGCCGCTCACCGGTGCCGCCACGACAACCGAAGCGCGGCGCGCGTCGATCGTCGCCATGCAGGATGGCCTCGAAGCGATGTGGCAGAGCGTGCAGGCCCACGGCACGCAAGCCGATCGCCTTGCTGCCGCCCAGGCGCTGACCAAGGCCGAAGCGCAGTTTGCGAGAGCGGTGGAAGACTATCGCGCGACCGCCTCGAACGCTGATACTCAGGCGTTGGCGGACGAAATCAGCCAACGCGCCCGATCCTTCAAGCAGCAACTCGACGAGGTTTTCAAGGCGGTGGAGCTGCGCCGTGAACGACGCGCCGCCTTGGAACGCTACCTCGCCGAGGGACGTGCGTTGGCAGCAGGCCCTCCCTCTTCAGCACCCGCCGGCAGTATCGGTCGCACGCAACGCCGTGCGGCGGCTGCACGGGATGTTGCACGCCAAGTGCAGGAGCGCTTGCGCGAAGTGAGCAGTCGCGGCATCGACGCCGCGATGCGCGGCTTTCCGCGCACACAGTTCCTACCGGCGTTGGCGCGCTACGAGGTGTTCGCCGATACCCGGCCGCAGCGTGACTGGTTGGAGCGGGTCCGGCGTTGGATTGGCGAGGGTGATCGCTACGCGGCGGCTGCCGCTGCGGTCGAGCTCGCGCCCCAGCGCGCATTGAACGAAGCTCAAAAGCAGTATGCGGCGGTGAAGACCTACATCGCGAGCAGCATCGGGTCGACCGCGGGTGTCGACCTCAAGGCCGCGATGGAGCGCTACACGGCGAGCGTCACGCGCAGGCAAGAGCAGATCGAGCGCGTCCTGCTCGGCGTGCTGATCGCGATCGCGCTGATCGGCGCGCTGACCATCTTCTTCGCGCGAAGGCCGCTCCGTCGTCTCGCTGCCTCGACCCGGCCCTACGTAGCGTCAGACCTGTCCTTCCAGACCCTTTCGATGCGTAACGACGAAGCCGGCGAATTGGCAGCCGCTGTGCGCTCGCTCATCGAGCGTCTGGAGCCTTCACGTGCCAGCATGAAGCGCGCGGATGGCGAGGCCGAACCGACAGCGCAGCCCGGCGCCGAGGAGGTTGGGCGGATCGGCTTTTATCACGCGCGCGCGCCGATGCTGGTGGCCGATCCGCAAGGCCGAGTCGTGCTGATGAATGCCGCGTTGATCGAGGCATCCGGCTACGCGTTGGAGGAGATCAAGGGGATGCCGTCGAGCGTGCTGTGGTCGCTCGAGCACACCGACGCGGAACGGATCGATGCGACGTGGGCTGCCATCGAGCGGGAGGGGCAGTGGCAGGGCCAGATCTGGATCCGCCATCGAGATGGGCAGGTGCGGGCGATGTCCGCCGCCGCGATTGCCGTGCGCGAGGAAGATCGCATCGCGTACGTGGTGATGACACTCAATGATCAGAGTGCCGGTCAATCGCGCAGTGCAATTGAGGAGGAGCAAGTCAAAGGCGGGCTCGACGAACAACTGGCGCACGCGCTGGCTCGCACAAGGCGGCAAGGCACGAGCGCCGCGCTGCTATGTATCGATGTCGATCAGTTCAAGGGGGTCGACCAAATACTGGGTGCAGAGGACAGCGGCCAGCTCATGCAGGCGGCGACGAATCGCCTGTATGCAAGCCTGCGTGTGCAGGACGTCGTCGCACGCACCGCAGAGGACGAGTTCATCGTGCTGTTGCAGGACGTGCGCGAACCCGATCAGGTTCGCCGTGTTGCGGAGAAGATTCTCAATGAGTTCTCCGCGCCGGTGGAATTGAGCGCAGGATTGGAGCTGCCGGTGCGCGCGCACATCGGGATTGCGATGGCACCGGCAGATGCGAACGACGCCGGTATGCTCAAGCGCAACGCCGCCGCTGCCGCGTCGCGTGCGCGAGAAACGCGAGGTGCGAGCTACGCCTTCTTCGCACCCGATGTGAACGAGCAGATGCAGCAGCGACGGGTGATCGAAATTTCGTTGTGCGGTCCTGACTTGTTTTCACAGCTGATGCTGCATTATCAGCCGCGCGTCTATGTCGACGGCGAGCGGCTCGTGGCCGCGCAAGTGGCGCTGCGATGGCAGCATCCCGACCACGGCTTGCTGCGCCCTGAGCGCTTCCTGCCCCTTGCTTCCGCGGACACTGCCGCGGCGATCGAAGACTGGGTCGTGCGTGAAGCGTGCAAGCAGGTGCTGGCCTGGCGCCAGTCCAGTCTCGCGCCGGTCCCCGTCGCAATTCGCATGCAGCGTCAACTTCTCGCACCCGAGCACCTCATCGAGCTGATCGAATCCGCGCTCGCCGAGACGCGGGTGGATGCACGCATGCTCGAGCTGGAATGGGACGTTGCTTCACTGCCACAGTCCGACGAGATCGCCGGTACGTTCGAGCGGCTCGCGCGGCTGGGTGTGAACCTCTCGCTCGACGTCGATGCGGCGGATCGCACCGCATTGAGTCGCGCGCGGCGTCTGCCGCTGACGCACGTGAAACTCGGGCGCTCTCTGGTCGAGAGCATCCGCGCGAATCCCCTCGATCAAGCGATGGCACGCGCCACCATCACGCTCGCACGAAGCCTCGGCACTGAAATCGTGGTGGACGGTGTAGAAACCGAAGCGCAGGCGGGCTTCCTTCGCGCCGAGGGCTGTCTCGTGTTGCAGGGGCCGCTATACGGGTCGCCGATGCCAGCCGATGCGCTCCAAGTGCACATGACACAAAGCGCACGCGGCGCGCGGGCGAAGGTTTCGCACCCTTCCTAACCGCCCACTAGAGACTGAGTTCCGCACAAGAAAAGAACCGCGAAGATTTTTTCCTCGCGGTCCTTGGTGCGTACGTTTCGTCGTCGATTCGGCTTCGACTGGACGCCGGGCGTCAGCGCGCCGAGCGCTTGCCAGCGGTCTTCGATTGAGCCGCGGACTTGCTCACCGCTTTCGTGCCTCGAGTCGCCTTCGGCTTACGCGGAGCCGGCCGCGGCATCTCTGCCGGCTGTGCATCAGCGACGGAAGAGAGCAGATCGATCGTGTCCTCGAAACTATCCGCGTCGTTGGACCTCTTGGTTTTCTTCGCCGAGCGCGCGGGTGCGCTCGCAGCAGGCTTGGCGGGCTGCTGATCACGCTGCGCGCGTTGCGCCTGGGGGGCCACCACCTCCTTCGCCGAGGGTTTGGACGCTTCAGGCACGGCGCGCGGTGGTTCCACATGTTGGAAGCGCGCTGGGCTGGCCGCGCCGCTCGCCGGTTGCGCCGCCGCGGCTGCGGGCGCAGCCGCGTTGGCCACCGTCGGCAGACGCTGCGAATGCTGCTGGGATTGCGCATCCAGTCGCATTTTGACGTAGGAGCCTGGCGCGTCTTCGATGACGCGAAGCTTGCCGCTTCCCGGAACGCGGGCCGGCACCTTCTCGCCGCCGAACTGACTGACCCAGGCATTCCACTCGGTCCACCACGATCCGTCGCGCCGCTCCGCTTGCAACAGCCACTCGTCGGCGGTATCGGCGAGCTTGTCGCTGGTCCAGTAGTGATACTTGTTCGCCGCCGGCGGATTGACGATGCCAGCGATATGGCCGGAGCCGCCGAGGATGAACTTGACTTGCCCGGGCAGCCGCTTCGCGCCGAGATAGGTCGACTTCCACGGCGCGATGTGGTCTTCCACCGTCGAGACGAAGCACGCCGGAACCTGCACGTTGTCGAGATCGATCGGCTCGCCGGCGAGCTCGAAGCCGCCGGGCTCGATCAATGCGTTCCGGATGTACATGTTGCGCAGATAGAACCGGTGCATCTTCGCGGGCATGCGAGTGGAATCCGAGTTCCAGAACAGCAGGTCGAACGGGAACGGCTCCTTGCCGAGCAGATAGTTGTTCACCACGAACGACCAGATCAAATCGTTCGCGCGCAGCAGATTGAAGGTTGTGGCCATCTCGCTGCCTTCGAGATAGCCGCGCTTGGCCATTTTCTTCTCCAGGTTGGCCAGCACCTTATCGTCGACGAACACACCAAGTTCGCCCGGTTCGCTGAAGTCGATCATCGCCGTGAAGAAGGTTGCGCTCTTGATCCGTTTCCTGCCCTTGATGCCGAGCCAAGCGAGGGTGCAGGCGAGCAGCGTGCCGCCCAAGCAATAGCCGATGACGTTGGCTTCCTTCTCGCCCGTTGCCTGCTCGATCGCGTCCAGCGCCGCGACCGGCCCCTCCAGCATGTAGTCGTCGAAGGTCTTGTGGGCGAGGCGCTCGTCGGGGTTCACCCATGACACGACGAACACGGTGTGGCCCTGCGCCACGGCCCAACGGATGAACGAATTCTTCTCGCGCAGATCGAGGATGTAGTACTTGTTTATCCAGGGCGGAATGATGAGCAGCGGCGTCTTCCACACTTTCTCGGTGGTTGGTGAATACTTGATAAACTGAATCAGCTCGTTCTGGTAGACGACCTTGCCCGGCGTCGTGGCGACGTTCTCACCGAGCTTGAACGCCGAGTAGTCGGTCATCTTGATCGCGAGCTGTCCGCCGCCGCGCTCGAGGTCTTCGAGCAGGTGGTGCAGGCCGTCGATCAAATTGCGCCCACCAGTCTCGACCGTCGCCTTGAGCACTTCCGGATTGGTGAAGACGAAGTTGGTCGGCGCCAGCGCATCGACGAACTGCTTGGTGAAGAAACGCACCTTGCGTTCGGTTTGCGGATCGAGCCCCTTGACCTCCCCCACCGTGTGCTGAATGTTCTGCGCGGCGATGAGGTAGGACTGCTTGATGTAGTCGAACAGAAAATTGTTCTGCCAGACCTCGTTCTTGAACCGATTGTCGGCCTTGGCATCGGCCACCGGCGCGGGACTTTCGCCCAGTGCGCGCGCCATCGTGTGGTGCCACAGGCGCATGTAGTCGTGCCACATGCGCATCTGCGCCTTGGCGAGCAACATGGGATCGGTTAGGAGCTTGGCGCTCAGCTCGACGAAGGCGGGAGTGACGCCGACGTCATCGCTCGGCAGTGACAACTTGCCCGCATGCGCCCGTTGCATGAAGTCGGTCGCGAGCTTCTGGCTTTGGCGCGCCACCTTCGCGAACTCGCGCGCCAGCTCCTCGGTTGTGGGGGGGGTTGGATTGCTACCCTGTTGGTCCGACATGTTCTTCAAGCCTCGATGTGAGCCGGCCGTGCGAATCGCACGACATCGGCGTGTTCCTCGCGAACGAGTTTGCCCTGCCGCTGCAGGTAATTCAGATGTGCAATGGCCTCGCCCATTGCGAAGCGCCACTGGTGATCATCCAGCGTACGGCGAAACAGCACCGGCACGATCTCCGCGGCGCTGGCCGGCCGTTCGCAGGCGCTCAAAACTTCCGCCAGCCGCGCGTCGTGATGCGCACGCAGCGCCTCCGCTCGCGACTGCAGGCCGTAGAAAGGCAGCCCGTGCGAGGGGAGAATCAGCGTGTCGGGCGGCAACTGCGCGTAGCGCGCCAGCGAGCGCAGAAACAGCGAGAGCGGATCGGCCTCCGGCTGCTCCGGCCACACGCTGACGTTGGTGCTGATCTTGGGCAACACCATGTCACCCGAGATCAACACCCCGCGCTCCGCGCAATACAACGCAGCGTGTTCGGGCGCATGGCCGTACCCGACCATGATCTGCCAGCTGTCGCCATCGATGTCGATGTGCTCACCATCCATGATTCGCCGAAAGCTCGCTGGTGGCTCGCTGATCGCGCGTCGATAACTATGCTTCGCCCGACGAATCGATTCACCCCGAGCGGGCTCGATGCCGTGTTGCAGCCACAACTGGACTTCCTCCTCCTTGCGATGCCCCGGCAGCTCCGCATACGCGACGTGCGCCATCAGATACTCCGCCTCCGTCATCCATAGTGAGACGTCGAGGCGGCGCGTCAGCCACCCGGCCAAACCCATGTGATCGGGATGAAAGTGCGTGACCAGCACTCGTTTGACCTCGCCGCTGCGCAGTTGTCCTGCAAACTGCTGATCCCATAGCGCGCGGGTGGTTTCCGTGCTCAGGCCGCAATCCACCAGCGTGAATCCGCCTCGGTCACGCAGCGCCCACAAGTTGATATGGTCGAGCGCGAACGGCAGCGGCATGCGCAGCCAAAAGATGCCGGGCGCGACTTCGATCACGGTACCGGGCGCGGGGGGATGCTGATACGGAAAGCGCAAGGGAGCTGGTTCGGCCGCAGCTTTAAGTAGGACGGCGTGGTTCATTCCGATCCGGCCGACCTCGTCGCCGGCCTTCGACGAAATATGAATGGTAAACCATCCGGCCGCGACATGCAGGCGAGATGCTGCAGTGCCGCAAAGACGTCCGGCGCTAAGATGAATCCTTTAGGGAGGATTGCCTGATGAATTCACCCGACGCACTTCTACGCCCTGCTCAGTCCGCAACCCTGACGCGCTTTCGCGGCCTCGACTTCGGGCTGGGTGAAACGCTCGACATGCTGCGTGATTCCGTTGCGCAGTTCGCCGCCGCCGAAATCGCGCCTCGTGCTGCGGAAATCGATCGCACCAACGAATTTCCGATGGACCTGTGGCGCAAGTTGGGCAGCCTCGGCTTGCTCGGCATCACGGTGGAAGAGGCCTACGGCGGCAGCGGCATGAGTTACCTCGCGCACATCGTCGCGATGGAAGAGATCAGCCGCGCTTCGGCATCGGTTGGGCTTTCCTATGGCGCGCATTCCAACCTGTGCGTGAATCAGATCCGGCGCAACGGCACCGACGGCCAGCGCCGCAGGTACCTGCCCCGGTTGATCTCGGGTGAGCATGTCGGCGCGCTCGCGATGAGCGAACCCAACTCCGGCTCCGACGTGGTGAGCATGCGCCTGCGCGCCGATCGCAAGGGTGATCGCTACGTGCTCAACGGCAACAAGATGTGGATCACCAACGGGCCGGATGCCGATGTGTTGGTCGTCTACGCGAAGACCGATCCCATGGCGAAGGCCCATGGCATCACCGCCTTCATCGTGGAAAAGAGCTTCAAAGGTTTTTCCACCGCGCAAAAGCTCGACAAGCTCGGCATGCGCGGATCGAACACCTGCGAGCTGGTCTTCCGCGACTGCGAGGTGCCGGAGGAAAACGTCCTGGGCGAGGTCGGCAATGGCGTCAACGTCCTGATGAGCGGCCTCGACTTCGAGCGCGCGGTCCTGGCTGGCGGGCCGTTGGGCCTGATGCAAGCCTGCATGGATGTCGTGCTGCCCTATGTCCACGATCGTGTTCAATTCGGGCAGCCGATCGGCGAGTTCCAGCTGATGCAAGGCAAGCTCGCGGACATGTACAGCACGATGAACGCGTGCAAGGCGTATGTCTACGCGGTAGGGCGCGCCTGCGACGCAGCGAAAACGGCCGATGCGATTCGCGCGCTGCGCAAGGATGCGGCCGGTGCGGTTCTCTTTGCGGCCGAGAAGGCGACCTGGATGGCGGGCGAGGCGATCCAGGCGCTGGGCGGCAACGGCTACATCAACGAATACCCGACCGGAAGGCTGTGGCGCGATGCCAAGCTGTACGAGATCGGCGCGGGCACGTCCGAGATACGCCGCTGGCTGATCGGAAGGGAGTTGTTCGAGGACACGAAGTAGATCCTTGGCCTTGCTTGCGCGTAAGCGGCACGAAATCCGCCACTCGCAAAGACGGCGGCAGAAGGAAACGAGATGACTTCGCCTCGAAACGAATCATCGAGGGAGGGGCGGGCCGTGTCTGACGAGACCTCGGTGCGAACTAGAGCCGGTTCGCTGCTCGCCGTTGCGGCGGGCGCGGCCGCGCTCGGGGCGTTCGCGATTGGCGCGCTTGCCATTGGCCGGCTCGCGATCGGCAGAGCAGCCATCGGTACTCTACGCATCGGACGGCTCGAGATCGACGAGACGAGCAGTGCGCGCGACCGCGCACAGCGTGCAGCCGAACATCCCAACCTTGACATCGTGCGGCGCGCTGCCGCGCTTCTGACCGACTCCGCACGCGACTCGGACCACGCGGTGATCGGCGCCAACTTCGTCTGGCATTGCTTCAACCCGCAACTTCCCGAGCTGGCCGGCGACTACCGCGGACTGGAGGGCGCGCGCGAGTTATTTGCAATGCTCTCTGCGGTGAGCGGCGGAGCGTTTAGCGTCAAGCCCACCTCGCTCAGTGCAAGCGGCGACGAGCTCGTCATCACGCACGCCAAGGTTGCACTCAAGCTTGGCGGCGCGAAGCGCGAGCTCGATTCGGTCGTGGTCTGGCGCGTGGTCGCGGGTCAGGTCACCGAAGCCTGGGACATTCCCGCGGTCAACAGCGTGCGCGGGGTGACTTAGCGCCACGTACAAAGCACCCGCTCCGCTCTAATATCGTCCGCGAACCTCAGGACGAGGGCAGTGAGCCTGCTAGAGAACCAGCTACCAGAGAACCACGTGGTGCAGGTCGCGTATCAGGGTATGGCTGATCTCCCCTTATGGATCGATTATTCATAACTCACCTCCGGCGCGCAGTGCTCAACCATGCGCTTGTTGCTTCTTGGCGTTCGTCTTCTTCTGCTGTATGCATGATCAAGCCCCAGAACTACGCGCGCGCGGTCGCGCGGTCAATCGGGTTAAAGCGGATGCTTCAGATGCAGGAATTTGGCAACGACTATCGGCCGGAACCGCGCTTTATCGGCCCGCTCTAACCTCTCACTCCTTACACTCGAGAGGTCACAGCAATGGACGCGCAGCAAATTCATGAGCACATGGAAGTCATTGGCGCCGACGGCGGGCACATCGGTACGGTGGACCGGCTCGAAGGCGATCGCATCAAGCTCGCCAGGAAGGATCGAGGGTCGGGTGGCGAGCATCACTATGTGCCCGTCAGCATGGTGGCTGATGTCGAGGGCGAGCGCGTACGGATGTCTTTCCGCGCCGAGCTCGCACCCCAGTTCTGGGAAGGCGAGCACGGCCCCGAGCGGCCGATCTAACAGCTTCAGCCTTCGACCCCCGGGAAGCTCGAGGCGTCGCCTGCCAAACCAAACAGCGAACTTGGGCTTCCCGTCCATGCCAGCCTCCAGTGGCTGATGACAGCCGCAAGCTGATCTGATCCAGATCAACTCACTTTCGGACTACTCGAATCACTGCCTCTCGCGATGTATGCTTGTCTCATTGCCAATGAGATACGCATCTGTCGCCAGATGGACGCAAAACGAAGAACAACGACGAGGCGAGCAACCAGCTTCGCGCTGGTCATCTTGCTGGTCTTGGCCGGTTGTGCGGCGCCCGGCCCGAGCAACATCTCCAGCGCAGGGCGCGAGGCAGCGATGGTGACGGGTGTGCGCGACGTCAAGCTGGAGGAGATCAAGGAGCCGTTCTTCTTTTCCACTCACCCCAAGCTCTAAGGACCGCTTCGACAACACGACGCGGCTGTCGAGCAAAGCACAGGACGGGGGCAACGGTGCCTCGCGCGAGGCGTACTCGAAGATCGTGCTGCAAGCGCGGCTGGATACGCTCGACAAGCTGTTGTTGATGGGGCGCGCCAAGCAGGTCATCGCGATGCTCGAGGACGGCTCGTGATAGCGCCTTGCTCCGACCCGATCGATCGCGTCCAGGCGTGTCGGCTCCCGATGCCGCTACAACCGCGCCAGATGCAAATCGTCAGGCTCGCCGATCCACGCGCGACTCAGCAACGCCTTCGCCGTGCGCGCGCCGCGCCGATCGCCGCGCTGCTCGTACACCTTCATTAGGGCGAACAGCGCCCAGCCGTTGTTCGGCGTGCGCGCCAAGCTCGCGCGCAGCACCTGCTCGGCCTCGTCCGGTTTCCCCGCGAGCAGCAAGACAGCGCCGAGCGACTGGCGAGTCGGGTAGTACCAAAACGGCGGCTCCGAGTAAGCCAAGGTGTCTTCCACCGCGACCGCCGCGGAAAAGTGCTCGATCGCCGTGGTCCAGTCCTGCTTCGCTTGCGCAATGCGGCCGGCGGCGACGTGCTGCGCGAGCTGCAGCACATCCTTCGCCGGTACTCCGCCTGCGGCAAGCGCGGAAAAGTCGCTCGTCTGCGCGAGCCGGGCGATCGCATCGACCTCGGCCCGCGCGGCGGTCAAGTCGCTCACGCTCGCCAGGCCGACGGCACGGGCGTAATGCCACATCGCCTTGACATAAGGAAAATCGTCGCCGGGATCGGCCAGCGCGAGAATCGTCTTCGCATCGCTGAACTGCGCGTGCGCGAAGTACGGTGCGGCCTTGATCGGCTGCACCCATGCGATGTTGCGGGCGGCGGCATCGGATACGATCGCCTCGAGCTTGTTGGCCGCCTCGATGACAGTCTTGCCGTCTCCGGCCATCTGCGCCGACACCAGAAGCGAGTGGACGTTGTGCGGGTAGTAGGCCTGCGGATAGATGCCGATCGGCGCCGAGCGCGCGATGTAGGCTTCATCGACCGCTACGGCTTGTCTGTTGGACTCCACCGCCTCCTTGAACATGCCGACCCGGAAAAAGATGTGAAACGGCATGTGTACCAAGTGTCCGGCACCAGGCATCAAGCGGCCCAGTCGCTGCGCATACGGCAACGCGCGCTTGGGATCGCTGGAGGCTTCCACCATGTGGATGTAATAGTGGATCGCGCCGGGGTGATCGGGCGATCCGGCCAGCACGCGTTCGATGAGTCCGACGATCTCCTCGGTGCGGCCCTTGGGCTTGGTGCCGCCTTCCCAATAGTCCCACGGCTGTAGATCCATCAGCGACTCGGCGTATAGGAGCGCGATCTCGTCATCGGCCGCATACTTCGCCGCCACGCGTTGCATCGCATCCGCATAGGCCTTGTCGAGCGCCGCGCGATCCGCTTTCGGATCGGCCGAATAGCGAGCGGCCAAGGCTTCGATCAATGCACGCGCCTTGGCGTTCGCGTTGTTCGTCAGCCCTTTCGCCTTGCTGATCGCGTCGAATGCCGGAGTGATCGCGGCATCGTCCATCGGCGCATTGATATTCGGGCCGAGCACCAGCGCTTCGCCCCAATAGCACATCGCACAGCTCGGATCGAGGTTGCGCGCCTTGCGGAACGCACGGAGCGCTTCCGCGTGGTTGAACGCGTAGGCGAGTCGTAGGCCCTGGTCGAAGAACTGCTGTGCAAGCGGCACGGACGTGGTGATCGGATAGTGCAGGGTGCCCAGATCGTTGGCCAGCACCGGGTTCGCGTCGGCATGCGCCACCGATTCGGCGGTGGGAATGGCGCGGCTGAACGGGCCGACTTCGGTTTTTGCGGACTTGCTGCTGTTCGCTTGTGTTTCTTCCTGCGCCATCGCGAGCCGGAAGAAGGTCTTGTACTGCGGACCGGCGCGCTGCGGTGCGCAGAACGGCGCACCGATCGTGGACAGCAGGAAGGAATCGCGCTCGCCGCGCGCCGCCTGGTATTCATGCACACCCAGCGCACTGACCAGGCCGATGCTCATGAGTGCGGTGGCGATAAGTGTCGGTTTGCGGACCATAGGACGCCTCCATCGAAAGCGGATGGTGGATAGCTGTTGGCTGGCTTGGTAGGCCGGGATGCTCGAATCGCAGAGTCGGGTCTAAGTGCCGGAAGCGTAGCGAGGCGTGGTAACGCACCGATGTCAGCGCGCCGGGAGTTTGTAACGCGTTTGTTTCGATGGACGACCGTGCGGGAAGGTCCTACGCGCAGCCGATGTGAGGGCCCTGGTGAAGCGTTAGGCAGGAGCGCGATTTCACCATCGACGTCTACACCGCGCAAGCACGCGAGCGGCAATCGGCGTTCGGGCCTGGCGATCGCCGCAGTCGCCGGACGTGTGTAGAGTTGCTCGCTTAAGCTATCCGGTCGCGTGCGGCGCCTGCTTCAATTCCAAAGCTGATCGGCCCGGCGCGGCGATCCCGCGGCCCCAGTCTCACAACCCGAGTGCGCTCAAACCCGGATGATCGTCGGGCCGACGGCCGAGCGGCCAACGATACTTGCGCTCCGATTCCTTGATTGGCAGATCGTTGATGCTGGCATAGCGTCGCATCATCAGTCCGTTGTCGGCGAACTCCCAGTTCTCGTTGCCGTACGAGCGAAACCAGTTCCCCGAATCGTCATGCCATTCGTAGGCAAAGCGCACCGCGATACGCGCGCCCTCGAACGCCCAGAGTTCCTTGATCAGTCGATAGTCCAGCTCCTTCGCCCATTTGCGCGTAAGGAACTGAACGATCTCGTCTCGGCCCGTAGGAAACTCGGCCCGATTGCGCCAGCGGCTATCCGAGGTATAGGCCAGCGCAACCCGCGCCGGATCGCGCGTGTTCCATGCGTCTTCCGCCGTGCGCACTTTCTGCGTCGCGGTTTCTCGTGTGAAGGGTGGGAACGGGGGGCGGCCTTCGTCGGTCGTGCTCATGTCGAATCTCCTCGATCGGGGAATTGCAGGTCGGCCAACCGACCCGAGCTCGTTCGCTGCGCTCGATGCGGCTAGTCCGGTCATCGACGATACCAATCATCGCGCCCAAATGCCTTCGCTAGAAACTCTACCAGTGCGCTGACGCGCGCACTGACCAGCCGACGCGAGGGATAGACCGCATGGATCTCCTGTCCCGGCAGCTCATGATTGGAGAGAATCGTCACGATGTCGCCGCGCGCGAGCGAGGCCGAGGCGACGTAGATCGGCAGCGCGGCGATGCCGAAGCCCTCGCGCACGGCAGCGAGCAGCGACGACAAGTTGTTCGATCGCAATGGCCCTTGCACGCGCACCGACGTGCGGCCTTGCTTCGCATGCTCGAAACTCAGCGTGTCGTTGCGAAACACCGTGGAGTACACCAGCACGTCGTGGCGGACCAGCTCCTCGGGCTTCTTCGGCGTGCCGCGCTGCTTAAGATAATCGGGGCTGGCGACCAGCACCCAGGGATTGAAGCCGAGCCGGCGCGCGGCGAGCGACGAATCCTGTAAGCGGCCCAACCGAAGCGACAGATCGAAGCCGCTCGCCACCAGATCCACGTAAGCGTCCTCGCAGTTCAGATCGATTTGGACTTGGCCATGCTGCCGCATGAATTGCAGCAGCAGTGGTGTGACCACGCGACGGCCGAAAGCGATCGAAGTGGCGATGCGGATGCGGCCGTGTAGTTCGGCTTGCGCATCGCGCCCGAGCGTTTCGGTCTCGTCGAAGGTTTCGATCAGCTGCTGGGCGCGCGCGTAGCAGCGCTGACCGTCTTCGGTGAGGCTGAGCCGTCGGGTGTTGCGATTGAACAGCCGAACGCCCAGTCGCTCCTCGAGCGCCGCGATCTGCCGAGTGACGGTGGGCTGGGTCACTTTTAGATCGCGCGCGGCGCGCGAGAAGCTGCCGGTCTCCACGACCCGGACGAATAGCCGGTAGTTGTCGATGCGATCCATGGCGGAACTCCTTCTCGCCCCTCCTCGGACGAGGCGGGGCAGGCCGCGATAGCGGCCACCCCACACCGCCCCGTCGGCTACGCCGACACCTCGCCTCCTGAGAGGCGGGGAAGACACCGCTCCTCCTCGCATGAGGAGTAGTCGACCGCAGGCCGAGGTGGTGAACTCATACGCTTCACGTATAAATGATATCCACGCCCACACGTTTCCGCCTGGCGCTTCCGCCGCAAACTGTCATCCATCAAATCCCCATTACGAGGAGTCGAATCATGGCGAAGATGACTGCAGCGATGGCCGCGGTGCACGTGATGGAGCGCGAAGGCATCACCACCGCGTTCGGCGTTCCCGGTGCCGCAATCAATCCCCTGTATGCGGCGCTGCGCGTGCGCGGAAGCATTACCCACCTGTTGGCGCGTCACGTCGAAGGTGCTTCGCACATGGCTGAGGGCTATACGCGTGCGCAGCACGGCAACATCGGCGTGTGCATCGGCACTTCCGGTCCGGCGGGCACCGACATGATCACTGGTCTTTACTCCGCCTGGGCCGATTCGATTCCGATCCTCTGCATCACCGGCCAGGCGCCGCGCGCGAAGCTCTACAAGGAAGACTTCCAGGCGGTCGACATCGAATCCATTGCCAAACCGGTGACGAAATGGGCCGTCACCGTGCGCGAGCCCGCGCTCGTGCCGCGCGTGTTCCAGCAGGCGTTCCATCTGATGCGATCCGGCCGCCCCGGTCCGGTGCTGATCGACTTACCTGCCGACGTGCAGACCGCCGAGATCGAGTTCGATCCCGAGACGTACGAGCCGCTGCCGATCTACAAGCCGAGCGCGACACGCGCGCAGATCGAAAAGGCGCTCACCATGCTCAACGAGTCGCAGCGTCCGTTGATCGTGGCCGGCGGCGGCATCATCAACGCGGACGCGAGCGCGCTGCTGGTCGAGTTCGCCGAGGTCACCGGCGTTCCGGTGATCCCCACGCTGATGGGCTGGGGCACCATCGCCGACGATCATCCGCTGATGGCCGGCATGGTAGGCCTGCAAACGAGCCATCGCTACGGCAACGCCACGCTGCTCGCCTCCGACTTCGTGCTGGGCATCGGCAACCGCTGGGCGAACCGCCACACCGGCTCGACCGAGGTCTACACCAAAGGGCGCAAGTTCGTGCACGTCGACATCGAGCCGACCCAGATTGGCCGCGTGTTCATGCCCGACTACGGCATCGTGTCCGATGCGAAGGCCGCGCTCGAACTGTTCGTGCAGGTCGCACGCGAGTGGCGTGAGGCGGGTCGGTTGAAGGATCGCAGCGAGTGGGTGGCGCAGTGCCAGGCGCGCAAGGGCACGCTGCTGCGCAAGACCCACTTCGATCAAGTGCCGGTGAAGCCGCAGCGCGTCTACCAAGAGATGAACAGCGCGTTCGGTCGCGACACTTGCTACGTCTCGACGATCGGCCTGTCGCAGATCGCAGCCGCGCAGTTTCTGCATGTTTACAAGCCGCGCAACTGGATCAACTGCGGGCAAGCCGGACCGCTCGGCTGGACCATCCCGGCGGCATTAGGCGTGGTCGCCGCGGATCCCGGCCGGGAAGTCGTGGCCGTTTCAGGCGATTACGACTTCCAGTTCCTGATCGAAGAGCTTGCCGTCGGCGCTCAATTCAAACTGCCGTACCTCCATGTGGTCGTGAACAACAGCTACCTTGGCTTGATCCGCCAGGCGCAGCGCGCGTTCGACATGGATTACAACGTCCAGCTTTCCTTCGACAATATCAACGCGCCGGAGCTGAACGGCGCCGGCGTGGATCACGTTGCCGTGGCGCAGGGACTCGGCTGCAAGGCGATCCGCGTGTGGGATCCGAACAAGATTCAGGACGCGTTCACCGAAGCGCGCGCGCTCATGAGGCAATATCGCGTACCGGTCGTGGTCGAGGTGATGCTGGAGCGCGTGACCAACATCGCGATGGGTCCGGAGATCGACAAGATCACCGAGTTCGAGCCCGTAGCCGAGAGTTTGGAAGAGGTGCTCGCGCACGCGTAGAGCACGCGCCAGGCGGCGGGTGCGGATTGCTCGCCAAACCCGCCATCTCCATCGGCGTCGCGCTGTCCATCGGCCACGTAATCCACGTACACTTCTCGCGCTGGCATGATGATCTCCACTCGCTCGAGCGATGGGGTGAGCGGCACAGCGCAAAATTCCGGGCGCTAGAAGAAGGGGAGAAGCCATGTGGAAGACCATTGCGGCGGCGTTGCTGGCCGTCTGCCTGTGTGCTTGCGCGAATTACAAGGCGGTGGGTGAGTTCGGCAAACAGACCGGCGAGCTCACCCACACCGTGCGACAGGAATTCGGGCAGATCGACGAGCTGTGCCTCAAGCAAGCCGAGCTGCAAGTGGTCGTCAGCAACGATCGCGACGAGCTGGCGCTCAAGGATTGTGCGGCGTACCGGGCGGCGCAAGGCCGCCTAGCGGAAGTGACCGTGGATGTTCTCGACGGTTATGCGCAAGCGCTCGAGGCGCTGGCCGAGGATCAACGTTTCGACTTCGACCAGAGTCTCGACAACGTTGCCGGCAAAGTGCAGGCCCTGAAAGATCGAGGCGGCAAGCCGCTGGTGGACGCGGGCGAAGTCACCGCGTTATCGAAAGTGGTCCAAGTGTTGGTCGATGTCGCCGCAACACGCAAGCGCGATGCGGCGGTGAAACGACTGGTCGACGAAACGCCGAGCCTGAAAACGACAGGCAACATCCTGCGCAAATACTTCGCGGATGCGAATACATCGAGCGGTGTGGTAAAAGCTCCGCATACGAACATCGTCGCGATCATCGACGATTGGGCCACCTCGAATCAGGCCGCACTCGACGGTAAGGCGCTGCGGGCAGCCGAGCCGATTCGCAGTTACGAGCTGGTGCGCCAAATGCGCGACAGCAAGACGATGCTGGAAGCGCGTCGCGGCAGTGCGCCGGACAGCGTGCAAGGCAAGCTCGTGGCGGCGATCGACGCATGGCAGACGGCGTTGCAGACGTTCTCCGAGGAAGCACTCAAGCCCGACCCGAAAGAGCTGCTCGATCGACTGAAAGACTTGCGCAAGAAGGCGAAAGCCGCGCGCAATGCCGTCGCGGCTACAGGACAATGAGGGAGGAGGCCACTATGTCCGAATCGAATGCCTTGGAAACGGCGCAACCGGGCGATGTGCTGCAGGGCGCGGAACTGCAACAGTCGATCGACCAGCTGCGCGAGATGGCGAATGCAATGAACGAATTGCTTCGAACGGAGACCGAGGTCGACGCCATCCAGGCCATCGCGCGCGCGCAACAACGCTTGCGCAGTCAGGCGCGCGATCTCATCGTTGCGCAGATCGACTTGATCGTAGGTGAAGCGAAGATCACCGCCGCGCATATCAACGCGGCGGTGGAATATGCCAATGGTGTCATCTCGAAGATCGCCGAGTGGCACAAGCGTGTCGAGCAGATCGGCGCCGTGCTCGATTTCCTTGCGGTGGTCTCGACCGGCAACGGCGGGCAGATTTTGAAAGCCGCGGTGAAGCTCAAGTCTTCGCTGGATCAGGCTTGACCACCCCGCCGCCTTCGGCGGCACCCCTCCTTAAAGAAGGAGGGGAAGAAAGCGCTGGCACGGCGCTGTGCCATTCACCGCCTATCACGGCGTCGGGTTAGCGGGAGCGTTCGACTTCGTCTTCCCTCGACTCTCACACCGTCGGGTTGGCGGGAGCGTTCGACTTCGTCTTCCCCGGCTCTCACACCGTCGGGTTGGCGGGAGCGCCGACTTCGTTTTCCCCGCCTCTCGCGCCGTCGGGGTCGCGGCAGCGTCGACTTCGTCTTCCCCGCCTCTCACGGCGTCGGGTTGGCGGCAGCGTCGACTTCGTTTTCGCCGGCTCTCACACCGTCGGGTTGGCGGGAGCGCCGACTTCGTTTTCCCCGCCTCTCGCGCCGTCGGGGTCGCGGCAGCGTCGACTTCGTCTTCCCCGCCTCTCAAGAGGCGGGGTCCGGGCGAAGCCCGGGGGGTGGTGTGGGTTAGAAGTTCCGAGGACAATCCCGCTGCCTTCCGCGCGGCGTCACCGCAGGTGGAACCCTTCGTCGAGAAAAAGGCGAGAGGTGCTCTAACAAGGGAGGGAAGGACAACGCGCGCCTCGCGCGAAGGTTCTTCGCAAGAGGGGAAGATCGCTCATCAAAGCACCGCGCTGACTTCCTCCACCTTCCCCGATGCCGCGGACTTGAACACCGCTTCGAGCGCGGCGATCGTCTTCAGCATCGCTGCATGCGAGATCGGATAAGGCGCTCTCCCGGCAGCGGCGGTGGCGAACGCGTTGAGGTTGTCCAGCACGGGTCTGGCGATGGGATAGTCGCGGGTGCGCGGCGCGTCGCCTGGCGCGGCATGCGTAAGCAGCCAACCCTGAGGCGCCTCGACGTGCGCCTTGTCGCGGATCTCGACCCAGCCCTGGCTGCCGTAGCAGGCGAAGCGCGAGATGAACGGCGTGGCGAGCATGACGTTGATGGTCGCGGTCGCACCGCTCGCGAAGCGCACGCAGACCGATAGGCTGTCGCCGTTGGCGATGTTGCTGGCGAGCGTGGCCGAGGTCGCGTACGCACTCACCGGATCACCGAGCAGCGCGATGGCGAGATCGAGCAGATGGATACCTGTCGCCGTCATGCCACCCGCCGGCGCCTCCGCCGCCGACAGTCGCCAGTTGTCGGCGGACAGCGCGGTGAACTTGTCGTGGCTGAAGTTCGCCTCGACCTGCATCAACGTTCCCAAGCCGCCCGACTCCGCCAGTGCACGCAGATCTCGCTGCGGCGGTTCGAAGCGGCGCTCGTGACCCACGCCGAGGGTGACGCCGGCGGCACGGCAGGCTTCCACGACATGTGAGGCCGACGCGAGGGTGAGCCCGAGCGGTTTTTCGACGAAGACATGCTTGCCCGCTCGCGCCGCTGCGATGGCCTGGGCTTCGTGCATGGAGTGCGGCGTGGCGAGCACGACCGCTTCGATCGCGCGATCTTCCAGCGCGTCTTCATACCGGGCATCGATTGGCACGCTCAACTCAGGCCCCGCCTCGCGGGCGCGGTTGGCATCCGGCTCGACTGCGCGCGCCAAGCGCCAGATGCTTGCTGGATCGCGCAGCGTGCGCGACAGGATGCGTCCCCACCAACCCAGTCCGATTACTGCAGTGCGCATGCTTGGTCTCCTGCCGTGGCGGCTGTTGAAAAACTACTGCGCGGGCTTGATACCGGGCCTGTCCGTGCTTGGAATTCTCTTGTACTTGTACATTCCGGTTCCCGCGCTCAATTAATGAACAGATGCGGGCGGCTTCGTCTGAGCTCCGCTCGCTACGCTTTTTTCAACAGCTCGTTGGCTGAATTGTGCGCGTAGATTCTATGTTTCGTGCGAAACGCGGCAGCCCTATTCTCGGGTGGAAGCCCTTTAACCCGAGGCGAAGATATGAAGATCGTTAGGGTACGCTGCGCGTGTCCATCACACCGAAGAGCAATTCGCAACGAAGGCCTTACACGGCCTTCTCGTCCCGTCACCCTGCTGCGTTGCGGTATGATCGACTCGGTCAGTCTTTCCATCGCATCGTAGAACACCATGCTGCATACGCAAGCCGCTGCTTTACCGTCGTCTCAGGCCATGCCATTGGAGATCGCGCGGGCGCTGCTCGAGGGCTTCGACAAGCACTACCGTCTGTTCCGCGCGATCAGCCGCCAAGCGAAGCAGCGCTTCGAAGCGGCGGACTGGCCGGCAGTGCGCAAGGCGCACGCGGACCGCATCCAGTTCTACGATCATCGCGTCCACGAGGCGGTTGAACGCCTACAGCGCGAGTTCGACGCCGAGCATCTGCCGGAGTCGCGCTGGCAGGAGATCAAGCTGCACTATGTTGGGCTGCTGACCAATCACAAGCAGCCCGAGCTCGCCGAGACGTTCTTCAACACGGTGAGCTGCAAGATCCTGCACCGGACTTACTTCCACAACGACTGTCTGTTCGTGCGTCCGGCGGTGTCGACCGAATACATGGAAGGCGAGCCGCCATCCTATCGCAGCTATTACCCCCTGCAGAACGGCTTGCGGCGTGTACTGCACCAGATCGTGCGCGATTTCGATTTGCGCCTTCCCTTCACCAACCTGCAGCGTGACTTCCGCTACGTCCTGCGCGTGATGCGCGAGCGTCTCCCTCGTCCGATTCGCCTCGAGGCGAATCATCAGATTCAAGTGCTCTCGTCGCTGTTCTACCGCAATCAGCGCGCGTACCTGATCGGCAAGGTCATCAACGGCAGCGTCGAGATTCCCTTCGCAGTGCCGATCGTGCACGAAGTCGAAGGGCGTTCGCTGTGTCTCGACGCGCTGCTGCTCGAAGCGCGCGAGATCGCGCCGCTGTTCGCGTTCAACCGTGCCTACCTGATGGTGGACATGGACGTGCCCTCTGCCTTCGTCGACTTCCTCGCCAGCATGCTGCCGGGCAAACCGAAGGCCGAGCTTTACACCTCGCTCGGATTGCAGAAGCACGGCAAGACGCTTTTCTATCGCGACTTCCTGCACCATCTCAAGCACTCGACCGACGACTTCGTCATCGCGCCCGGCATCAAGGGCCTGGTGATGATCGTGTTCACGCTGCCGTCCTATCCGTACGTGTTCAAGGTGATCCGCGACACTATCGCGCCGTCGAAGAACATCGACCACCAGACCGTGAAAGACAAGTACATGCTGGTCAAGCGTCACGATCGGGTAGGGCGCATGGCCGACACGCTCGAATATGCCGACGTTGCGTTCCCGCGCGGGCGCTTTACTCCGGAGCTGATCGACGAGCTCAAGCGCGAAGCGGCGTCGCTGTACGAGGAAGACGGCGAGCAGATCATCGTCAAGCACCTCTACATCGAGCGCCGCATGACGCCGCTCAATCTCTATCTCGATTGGTCGGATGCGCGCCAAGCCGAGGTGGTCGTGCGCGACTACGGCAACGCGATCAAGGAGCTTGCGTCGGTCAACATCTTCCCGGGCGACATGTTGTTCAAGAATTTCGGGGTGACGCGCGGCGGGCGCGTGGTGTTCTACGACTACGACGAAATCGCCTATATGACCGAGATCAATTTCCGCCGCATTCCCCCGCCGCGCACCCCCGAGGACGAGCTATCAGCCGAGCCGTGGTATCCGGTTGCCCACAACGACGTCTTCCCCGAAGAGTTCGGTCCCTTCCTGCTTTCCGGTGAGAAAGTGCGCCGCAGTTTCCTCGCGTACCATGAGGATCTGCTCACGCCCGATTATTGGAACGAGGTCAAAGCTCGCATCGAGCGAGGCCAGATCGGAGACGTGTTTCCCTACGCAGATACCGCGCGCTTCGCGCGTCGGTTCAACGGTACGAGGAGGTAACGAACATGCAGGCGAGGCTTTCCACTCCTCTTTCTCGCCGATTGAATATCGATGTGCCCGTGTTTCAAGCGCCGATGGCGAGCGTGACGACCGCGGCGCTCGCGGCGGCTGTAGCCAAGGCAGGTGGGCTGGGCGGCTTCGGCTGTGCTTACATGGAGCCGGACGCCATCGAGCGCGAGGTCGAAGTGTTTCGCAAGATCACCGACCGCCCCTTTCAGCTCAACTTCTTCGTTGCGCCTCAGCCTGCACCGGTACCGGCCGAAGCGCAGCGCGAGGCGATTGCCGCGTTGACCCCGTTTTACGCCGAGCTCGGTCTGCCGGCGCCGGGTCCGGTGCAGGCCCCCTACGCGCCCGACCTCGACGCCCAGCTCGACATGGCGCTTCGGCTGCGTCCCGCCGCAGTGACGTTCCACTTGAACCTGATGGCCGAGCCGCGCGTGCGTGCGTTTCAGCAAGCCGGCGTGTTGGTGGGCGGCAGTGCGACCTGTATCGAGGAGGCGAAGCGGCTGGAGGCGCTGGGCGTGGATTTCGTCGTGGCCCAAGGCGGTGAAGCCGGTGGACATCGCGGCACGTGGACGCGCGATGCGCCTCGCGCGCTCACCGGCACGCTGGCGCTTACGCGCATGGTGGTCAATTCGGTCGACGTGCCGGTGGTCTCCGCAGGCGGCATCATGGACGGGGCCGGTATCGCGGCTATTCTCGCGCTCGGCGCACAGGCTGCGCAAATCGGCACCGCGTTCATCCCTTGCCCGGAGAGCGGTGCGACCGAGGCGTATCGCAACGCGATCCTCAACACCGAGGAGGACGACACGACGATCACCGATCGCGTCAGCGGCAAGCCCGCGCGCGGTCTGGTCAATCGCTATGTGCGCGAGAGCGCGCGCTCCGATTTTCCGAAGCTCGTATTTCCCGCGCAAAGCCAGTTGACCGCGAAGATGCGCAGCGCTGCGGCCCAGGCCGCCAACCCGGATTTCATGACGTTATGGGCGGGGCAGGCGGCCGCACTCGCGCGTCGTATGCCGGCGGGCGAGCTGGTGCGCACACTCGAGCGCGAAGCGCTGGAAGCGATCGAGCGGTTGTCGAGTTTGCGGCGGCAGGTCAGCTAAGGCGCGGCTTTCTTCCCCTCCTTTTCACAAGGAGGGGTGCCCCGAAGGGGGCGGGGTGGTGCGCCACAGGCGCCCAACCAACACTGTGAGGAGATCAAGCATGAACGATTCCGTTGTCATCATCGGTGCCGCTCGCACCCCGATGGGTGCCTTTCAAGGCGAGCTGAAGGACTTCGCCGCCCCGGAGCTCGGCGCCGTTGCCATTCGCGCGGCGATCGAGCGCGCGGGTGTGAAGCCCGAGGACGTCGACGAAGTGATCATGGGTTGCGTGCTCCCGGCCGGACAGGGCCAGGCGCCGGCGCGTCAGGCCTCGCTCGGTGCGGGGCTGCCGCTCGCTGCCGGCTGCACGACGGTGAACAAGATGTGCGGTTCGGGGATGAAAGCGGCCATGCTTGCCAACGACTTGCTGATTGCGGGCGTGAACCGCGTGATGATCGCGGGTGGCATGGAGAGCATGACCAACGCGCCTTATCTGCTGCCCAAAGCGCGCGCGGGCTACCGCATGGGGCATCAACAAGTGCTCGACCACATGTTTCTCGATGGCCTGGAGGACGCCTACGACAAGGGTCGTCTGATGGGCACATTCGCGGAGGACTGCGCGGCGAAGTACAGCTTCACGCGCAACGAGCAAGATGCTTTCGCCATTACGTCGCTGGAGCGCGCGCAGAAGGCGAACAACGACGGATCGTTCGCCTGGGAAATCGCGCATGTGGCGTTGAAGTCTGGCAAGGGCGATCGTTTCACGGAGAAGGACGAGCAGCCATTCAAAGCCAACTTCGAGAAGATTCCGCAGTTGAAGCCCGCATTTCGCAAGGACGGAACCGTGACCGCCGCGAATTCGAGCTCCATCTCCGACGGCGCGGCGGCGCTGCTGCTCATGCGCGAGACAGAGGCGACGCGCCGGAGGTTAACGCCCATTGCGCGCATCGTCGGCCATACCACGCATGCACAAGAGCCGTGTTGGTTCACCACCGCGCCGATAGGCGCCATTCGCAAGCTCTACGAAAAAACCGGCTGGCGTGCGGAAGATGTCGATCTGTACGAAATCAACGAAGCCTTCGCCGTGGTGACGATGGCGGCGATGCGCGAGCATGGGCTGCCGCACGAGAAGGTCAACGTGCACGGCGGCGCTTGTGCCTTGGGCCATCCGATCGGCGCATCGGGCGCGCGCATCCTGGTCACGCTGCTCGGCGCGCTGCGTAAGAACGGATTGAAGCGCGGCGTAGCAAGCTTGTGCATCGGCGGTGGTGAGGCCACGGCGATGGCGGTGGAGATGTTGGGTTGATGTAGAGTGGGGGCGCCACGGAGGCATGAAGACACGAAGAAGAGCCTCGAAACACCATAGAGATCACGGAGAAGCTCGGTCGCGATCCTGCAGTACAGAGGCAAAAGTCTACTTGCCTATCTCCGGGTTCACGGCGCCCTCTGTGGCAAATGCGGTTGTATTCACCTGGCGATCAATCACGTAAGCAGCTTGGGGAGTGAGTCGGTGGCAACGAAGCGAATCGGTTTCATTGGTGTCGGCCTGATGGGTCACGGCATGGCGAAGAATCTCGTCGAGAAGGGCTTCCCGACGACCGTGATGGGACACCGCAATCGCGCTCCGGTCGAGGATTTGGTCAAAAGCGGCGCGAAAGAAGCGAAGGACTTACGGGCGTTGTGCGAGGCTGCCGATGTCATCGTCCTATGCGTGACCGGCTCCCCGCAAGTCGAAGATCTCGTCTATCGCGCGGACGGCATCCTTGCCAATGGTCGCGCCGGTCAGATCGTCATCGACACCTCTACCAGCCAGCCCGGTTCGACGCTCAAGATCGCCGCGGACCTGAAGGCGAAGGGCATGCGCTTCGTCGACGCGCCGCTGAGCCGCACGCCGGTGGAGGCGGCGCAGGGCCGGCTCAACTCGATGGTCGGCGCCGATGGGCAGACATTCGAAGAGGTGAAGCCGATCATCGCCGCGTATTCGGAAAACATCTTTCAGGCGGGCGACGTCGGCGCCGGACACAAGATCAAGCTGATCAACAATTTCGGTGTGATCGGCCAGCTTGCTTTGATCAGCGAAATGCTAGCCGCATGTGCCAAGCTCGGCGTCGATCCCAAGATGTTCTTCGAGCTGTTCAGTCTGGGCGCCGCTGCTTCGCCGATGTTCAAGAACGTGGCGGGGAAGGCGATCAACGGTGACTTTACCGGTCACCAGTTCGCACTGTCGAACGCGGCCAAGGACATGCGCTACTACGCCCAGATGGCGACCGAGGCCGGCGTGTCGGGTCCGGTGGCCGCGGTGGTGACGCAGAGTCTGTTGACCGCCGTGAACCTCGGCTTCGGTGGTCCGGAACACTTGACCGGCTCGCTCATTCGCGTGCAAGCGAAGCTCAACGACGTCGAGTTTCCGCCCTCTCGTTGAAGGGCGCGGCCGCCGAGCTAGACAACGCAATCAGGAAAGCATCGCGTCATGCGCAAACTTATCTCCTCGGGTTCGAGTTTCGAGCAGGTCGCCGGGTACAGTCGCGCGGTGGTCGACGGCGATTGGGTCTTCGTCGCCGGCACCACCGGCTACGACTACACCGCGATGACGATCGAGGCCGACGTGGAGAGCCAAACGCACCAAGCCTTCCGCAACATCGCGCACGCGCTCGGCGAAGCGGGGTGCACGCTCGATGATGTCGTTCGCGTGCATTACTATTTGACGCAGGCGGAGGACTTCAAGAAGGTCGCACCGATCTTCGGACGGTACTTCGCCGCGGCCCGGCCGGCGGCCACGGCATTGATTTGCGGGCTGGTCGAGCCGGCCATGAAGATCGAGATCGAAGTCACTGCGCGCCGACCCGGTGCCGGCGTCAGTGCCCGCGGCATCCAAGACGCCTATCCCGCGGGCCGCGCCGGCTAACGACCCGTCGGGCGACTATTGCAATGTCGCCTTGAAGGTCGCGCCGGGATTCGAAATGGATCCTCGCGCGAGAGCTCGATCGCAGCTTGTTAGGTGGCACGGGTCAACGCGAACACAAACGAGGCAACGCCGGAGATGAGCGCAGCATGAATCCCATCGATTTCTACTTTGATTTTTCATCGCCCTATGGCTATCTGGGCAGCACGCGCATCGATGCGCTCGCCGAGAAGTACGGCCGGCAGGTGAGCTGGCGCCCGATCCTGCTCGGCGCCACGTTCAAGGTGACCGGGTTGCCACCGCTGCCGACCGTGCCGCTCAAGGGCGACTATTCGAAGCGCGATTTCGAGCGCAGCGCGCGCTTCTATGGCGTACCGTACAACCAGCCTTCGGTCTTTCCCATCGCGAGCCAAGCGCCGGCGCGGGCCTTCTACTGGCTCGATCAGACCGATCCCGCGAAGGCCAAGCAGCTCGCCAAGGCGTTGTTGAAAGCCTACTTCGTCGACGACATCAACATATCGAACCCCTCGGATACGCTGCGCGTGGCGGCAAATCTGGGGATCGATGCCGCGGCGCTCGAGGGCGCAATCAACGATCCCGCGATCAAGGGGAAGCTCAAAGCCGAAGTGGAGCGTGGGATCGCCCGCGGTGTGTTCGGCTCGCCTTTCGTGTTCGTCGACGACGAGCCGTTCTGGGGCGTCGATCGTTTCGATCAGATCGAGAGGTGGCTGCGCGAGGGCGGCTTCTAGGGATCGAAAATCTCTTCTCCGACTGAGTTCGGAGTTGCGCGTGCCTCGCAATCCTCGTGTAGTGGCCGCTACTTCCGGTGCTGCGCGCAGTTCTTTGGCGCAGGGGCCGCCGCCTGAAGCCTTGCGCTACCCTGTCCACTCCTTCAACACACTGCTTGTGCCCTCTTAGGACTGAGTCGATGGCCCCACCGCTCACCCGAATCTGCGTCTTCTGCGGCTCGCAACCTGGTTACGACGCGGGCTACCGCGACGTTGCGCGGGAATTGGGTCGCCTGCTCGTGGAGCGGAACATCGCGTTGGTCTTCGGTGGTGGGCATGTCGGCATGATGGGAGCGATTGCCGAAGCGGTGCTGACTGCGGGCGGCCATGCGATCGGTGTAATTCCCGAGGGCCTCATGCGGCGCGAGCTTGCTTACGAGGATTTGAGTGAGCTGATCGTGACCCGCACGATGCACGAGCGCAAGCAGATCATGGCGGATCTATCGGATGGGTTCATCGCGTTGCCGGGCGGCTTCGGCACCTTCGAGGAGTTCTGTGAGATCGTGACTTGGGCCCAGTTGGGCTTGCACGAGAAGCCTTGTGGCTTGCTCAACGTGCGCGGCTACTACGACGCGATGCTGCGCATGTTCGACCACGCTTTGCAGCAGGGCTTCTTGCGTCCGGAGCACTACGCATTGGTGCTCACCGACTTCGACCCCGCGGGCTTGCTGGCCAAGATGCAAGACTGGCAACCGCCGCCGCTGAAGAAGTGGCTAAGCCCGGAAGCGGCATAATAGAAACTTTCTTCGGAGGGCTCGACATGGCAATCACCAAAGGCTGCAAGCAGTTGGTCGAGGAGGCGCGCCAGCACATTCGCACGATCGGCGTCGACGAGGCGATCAAAAAGCATAGCGACCCCAACGTCGTGTTCGTCGACATCCGCGACGTGCGGGAGCTGGAGCGCGACGGAATGATTCCCAACGCCTTCCATGCGCCGCGCGGCATGCTCGAATTTTGGGTCGATCCCGCCAGCCCCTACTACAAGGACGTGTTCGGCAGCGGCAAGGAGTTGGTCTTCTATTGCGCCTCGGGCTGGCGCTCGGCGCTGGCGACGCGGGCGGTCCAGGAAATGGGGTTGACGCCCGTGTGCCACGTCGAGGGCGGCTTCACGGCGTGGAAGAAGGCGGGGCAACCGGTGGCCGCGCGCCCGCAGAAGGACGATTAGCGCCGTTCCTGAATGGCTGCTGAAATGGCTTCGCGGCGGTCTGCTTGGAGGCGGAGCGACACCATCTAAGGCTCGACGAGATTGCGCGCTGCGGTTGCTCCACTTTCCTTGCCCTGTCGTGCATGGGTAGTGCCTTTGCACTTCGACTAATGTCCCTCATCCGCTCCACCCTCAACCCGCGCTCGCCCGAATTCGCCGCCAGTCGCGATGCCATGGCGGCGCTCGTCGCCGATTTGCGCGCGCGTGTCGAGCAGATTGCACAGGGCGGTGGCGCGGCGGCGCGCGAGAAGCATATCGGGCGCGGCAAGCTGCTGCCGCGCGACCGCGTGCGAAATCTCCTCGACGTCGGGTCGCCCTTCCTCGAGTTGTCCCAGCTTGCCGCCTGGAACATGTACGACAACCAGGTGCCGGCGGCGGGCATCATTACCGGCATCGGGCGGGTGAGCGGGCGCGAATGCATGATCGTTGCGAACGATGCCACGGTGAAGGGCGGCACCTATTATCCGATCACCGTCAAGAAGCATCTGCGCGCGCAGGAGATCGCGCAGCAGAACCGGCTGCCCTGTATCTACCTGGTCGATTCGGGCGGCGCCAATCTGCCGAATCAGGACGAGGTGTTTCCCGATCGTGATCATTTCGGCCGCATCTTCTTCAACCAGGCCAACATGTCCGCGGGGGGCATTCCGCAAATCGCCCTCGTGATGGGGTCGTGCACCGCCGGCGGCGCCTATGTACCGGCGATGTCGGACGAATCGATCATCGTCAGGAACCAGGGCACGATCTTTCTGGGCGGGCCGCCGTTGGTGAAGGCCGCGACTGGCGAGGTCGTGAGCGCCGAAGAGCTGGGCGGTGCCGAGGTGCACGCGCGCACCTCCGGGGTGGCGGATCACTACGCTCTGAACGACACGCATGCGCTGCAGATTGCGCGACGTATCGTCTCGCATCTAAATGCGACGAAGCGAATCGATCTCGACGTGCGTGCTCCGCGCGAGCCGGTTTACGAGCCTGAGGAATTGCACGGCGTCATTCCGGCCGACCCCCGCAAGCCCTTCGACATCCGAGAGATCATCGCGCGCATGGTCGATGGCAGCGAGCTCGACGAGTTCAAGGCGCTGTATGGAACGACACTGGTGACCGGCTTCGCACGCATTTTCGGCTACCCAGTCGGCATCGTCGCGAACAATGGCATTCTTTTCTCCGAGTCCGCGTTGAAGGGCGCGCACTTCATCGAGCTATGCAGCCAGCGCGGCATTCCGCTCGTGTTTTTGCAGAACATCACCGGCTTCATGGTGGGCCGCAAGTACGAAGCGGGTGGTATCGCTAAAGACGGCGCGAAGATGGTGACGGCAGTGGCCTGCGCCAAGGTGCCGAAGTTCACGGTGATCGTGGGTGGGAGCTTCGGTGCCGGCAATTACGGCATGTGCGGACGTGCTTACGCGCCCCGTTTCTTATGGATTTGGCCCAATGCGCGCATTTCCGTAATGGGAGGTGAGCAGGCCGCGAGCGTGCTCGCCACCGTACGGCGCGAAGGTCTGGAAAAGGCCGGCAAGTCGTGGAGCAAGGAAGAGGAAGAGACGTTCAAGGCACCGATCCGCGAGCAATACGAGACGCAGGGACATCCTTACTACGCCACCGCCAGGCTGTGGGACGACGGCGTCATCGACCCCGCGGAGACGCGCACGGTGCTCGGCCTGGGTATTTCGGCAAGTCTGAACGCGCCGATCGAAGCGACGCAGTTTGGCGTGTTCAGGATGTGAGCCGAGCGCGATCGAAGGAGGCACGATGAGCGACGATGCGATTTTGCTCGAGATCCAGCCCAACGGCGTCGCCAGGTTGACGTTGAACCGGCCGGATGTGCACAACGCGTTCGACGACGCGTTGATCGCCGGCCTGTCGCTGAGGCTGCGCGAGCTCGACGCCCATCATGCCGTGCGCGTCGTCGTTCTGGCGGGCAACGGCAAGAGCTTCTCCGCCGGGGCCGATCTCAATTGGATGAAGCGCATGGCGCGCTATTCCGAAGGCGAGAACTTGCGCGACGCGGTCGGCCTCGCCGATCTCATGCACACCTTGAGTGCGATGAGCAAGCCCACCATCGCGCGTGTGCATGGCGCGGCGTACGGCGGAGGTGTGGGCCTGGTGGCGTGCTGCGACATCGCCATTGGCACACCGGGCGCGTCGTTCTCGCTGTCCGAAGTGCGGCTCGGATTGATTCCCGCCGTCATCAGTCCCTACGTCATCGCCGCGATTGGCGAGCGACAGGCGCGCCGCTACTTCCTCACCGCCGAGCGGTTCGATGCGCAGGAGGCGCAACGCATCGGTCTGCTGCATCGGGTGGTCGCCGAGAACGAGCTGGATGCCTCGGTCGAGGCGTTGATCGATGAGCTGTTGAAGGGCGGTCCGAAGGCGCAAGCCGCGGCCAAGCATTTGATTGGTTCCGTGGTCAATCGCCCGATCGATCGTCGATTGGTCGAAGAGACGGCCGAGCGCATCGCGCGCATTCGCGTGACACCGGAAGGGCGCGAAGGGGTCGCAGCGTTTCTCGAGAAGCGCCAGCCGGGGTGGGTGAAGTGATGGCTTTATTACCTCACACCGCCCCGGCGGCTAGCGGCGCCACCCCGCCGGGTAAAGTGACGGACCCCCACACCGCCCCGGCGCCTCGCGGCGCCACCCCGCCCGGTGAAGTGACGGTCCCCCACACCGCCCCGGCGCCTCGCGGCGCCACCCCGCCTCGTGAGAGGCGGGGAATAGCGCGTTGGGCGCATCCGAGCCGCTGCTCGTCTTGCCCTCCTCGTCGAGGAGAGGCCGGACTGGTCCTTCCCCTCCTCCATCGAGGAGGGGTGGTCCGAAGGGCCGGGCTGGTCCTTCCCCTCCTCCCTCGAGGAGGGGTGGCCCGAAAGGCCGGGGTGGTCCTTCCCCTCCTCCATCGAGGAGGGGTGGCCCGAAGGGCCGGGCTGGTCCTTCCCCTCCTCTGTCGAGGAGGGGTGGCCCGAAGGGCCGGGGTGGTCTGTTCGCGCCTGAGCCGATGTTCGACAAGATTCTAATAGCCAATCGCGGTGAGATTGCCGTGCGGGTGGCGCGCACGTGCAAGCGCATGGGCGTGCGCACGGTGGCGGTGTATTCCGACGCCGATGCCAGCGCCATGCACGTCGCCGCGTGTGACGAGGCGTATCGCATCGGGGCGCCGCCCGCGCGCGAGAGCTATCTGAACGGTGCGCGCGTGATCGAGATCGCTCTGCGCAGCGGTGCCCAAGCCATCCACCCCGGGTATGGTTTTCTGTCCGAGAACGCCGACTTCGCGCAGGCCTGCACCGATGCCGGACTACGCTTCATCGGCCCGCCGGCCGAGGCGATTCGTGCGATGGGCTCGAAGAGCGCCGCGAAGGCGCTGATGGAGAAAGCCGGCGTGCCGCTCGTGCCCGGCTACCACGGCGAGGCGCAGGACTTCGCCACGCTGGAGCGCGAAGCGCAACGCATCGGCTTTCCGATTCTGATCAAGGCCTCGGCCGGCGGCGGTGGTAAGGGCATGCGCGTGGTGGAGCGAGTGGCAGATCTCCAAGCCGCGCTCGACGGCGCGAAGCGCGAGGCGGCGGCCGCCTTCGGCGACGATCGCATGCTGATCGAGAAATATCTCTTGCGCCCGCGCCACATCGAGATGCAGATCTTCGCCGACGCGCACGGCCACTGCATCCACTTGTTCGAGCGCGACTGCTCGGTGCAGCGACGCCATCAGAAAGTGCTGGAAGAAGCGCCGGCACCCGGCATGACGGCCTCGCGCCGGCGACAGATGGCTTCAGCGGCGATCGCGGCCGCGCGTGCGGTCAACTACGTGAATGCGGGCACGGTCGAGTTCATCGTCGACGACGCCGGCGAGTTCTACTTCATGGAGATGAATACGCGGCTGCAGGTCGAGCATCCGGTGACGGAGATGATCACGGGCCTGGACTTGGTCGAGTGGCAGTTGCGCGTCGCCTGCGGCGAGCCGTTGCCGCGTGGACAGGAACAGATCGCGATGAACGGCCACGCGATCGAGGCGCGCATCTACGCCGAAGATCCTGCCAACGACTTTCTACCGGTCGCCGGGCGCATCGAGCGGCTGCGCCAACCCACTCCGTCTTCTCATGTTCGCATCGACACCGGCGTGCGCGAGGGCGACGACATCGGCGTCTACTACGACCCGATGATCGCCAAGCTGATCGTGTGGGACGTGGATCGCGGCGTGGCGCTGCGCCGACTGCGCACGGCGCTCGCCGAATACCAGATCGTGGGGCTCGACACGAACATCCCCTTCCTGGTCTCGGTGGTTTCGCATCGCGCCTTTGCCAATGCGCACACGGAGCCGGGCCTGCTCGACACGGGACTCATCGCGCGTTACAGGGCCGAGTTGCTGCCCGACATCGTGTCGGCCTCGGACCAAACCTTGGCGCTCGCAGTGTTGGCCGAGCTGACCGCGCTCGACGCGCAGGCGCAGGCGCGCGCGCTGACCTCGCCCGATCGCTGGTCGCCCTGGCATGCGACGGACGGCTGGCGACTGAACGAAGACAATCATCACGTCTTCACTTTCGTCGATGGCGCGCGCGAGGTTTCGGTTACCGCGCACTATCGGCGCGACGGTTATCAGCTCGATCTGCCCTGCGGCACGGTGGAGGCGCGCGCGGAAGCGCAGCCCGACGACAGCCTGCTGGTCGATCTTGGCGGCAAGCGGATGCACGCGACGGTGGTGCGCACGGGTACCCGACTGACCATCTTCGCCGATGGG
>Ga0070741_10002649_pt1 | contig 47123 bp, 39 predicted proteins | sample Coa_R1_4_FD_66440 | JGI IMG/M metagenome (GOLD analysis project Ga0070741, IMG submission 66440) | Surface soil microbial communities from Centralia Pennsylvania, which are recovering from an underground coalmine fire - Coalmine... | ecosystem: Environmental > Terrestrial > Soil > Unclassified ... | reverse complement strand
CGCGAGGCGAGCGACTTCAGCATGTCATCATAGAGAGAGCTGTCGGCGATGGCTTTTTCGAAGATCGAGGGATTCGAAGTCATCCCACGCAAGCCATCGTTGGCGATCATCTGTTTCAGCTTCCCGCTCGTGAAGAGATCACGCCGGATGTAGTCAAGCCACATCGCCTGGCCGTAATCCAATAATTGCTGCAACGGATTTTTAGCGGCTTTCGATTTTTCCAGAACCCCTGTGGGCTGCATAGAGCCTCCTTAACTGTTGGATGCGCGGGCGGAGTAAAGGGAGCCACCGAGCGCGCGGAATCATCGGCCAAGCGCTGCGTGCGCTTCGGCGACAACTTTGTCCACGGTGAATCCGAAATACTTCAGAAGATCTTTGAGCGGCGCGGAAGCGCCGAAGCGGTGCATGCCGATGTTGCGGCCCTGGCTGCCGGTATAACGCTGCCACCCGAAGGTTGCCGCCATTTCCACGGAAACTCGCGCGGTAACGCCGGCGGGCAGCACGCTCTCTTGATATGCCGCGTCCTGCTTGTCGAAGAGTTCCCAGGAAGGCATGCTGACAACCCGGGCGTTGATGCCTTCCGCCTTGAGCCTCTCGTAGGCGTCGACGCAGAGCGAGAGTTCGCTGCCGGTAGCCATCAGGATCACCTCCGGCTTGCCTCCTGGTGCATCGGCCAAAACGTAGGCTCCTTTGGCCAGGCCGGAAGCCGGGGCGTATCTGGAGCGGTCGAGAGTCGGCAGGGCTTGGCGCGTCAGCACCAGGGTGGCCGGTGAATGCTGCAGTTGCAGGATCACCTTCCAGGCTTCTATGACTTCATTGGCATCGCCCGGGCGGAGCACGATCATATTGGGCATCGCCCGCAACGACGCAAGCTGTTCAATGGGTTGGTGCGTGGGGCCGTCTTCTCCGACGCCGATCGAATCGTGGGTGAAGATGAAGATAGATGGAATCTGCATGAGCGCCGCCAGTCGCATGCTGGCACGCATGTAATCACTGAAATTGAAGAATGTGGCCCCAAATGCGCGGATGCTGGAGAGCGTCATTCCGTTTACGCTCGCACCCATGACGTGCTCTCGAACCCCGAAGTGCAGATTGCGCCCGGCGTAGCTTCCCGCCTGGAAATCTCCCGCTCCCTCAAACTTGAGCGTGGTCTTATTCGAGGTTGCGAGGTCGGCGGAGCCTCCTATGAGCCACGGAATATTCTTCGCCAGGGCGTTGAGGACTTTACCGGAACTCTCGCGAGTGGCCACCCCTTTGGGGTCAGCAGGGAAGGTGGGAAGATTCTTGTCCCAGCCCTGCGGCAGTTCATGATGCTGCATGTGGCTCAGGCGTTCGGACAATTCAGGAAATTGCTTGGAATAATCCGAGAAGAGCCTCGACCACTGCCCGCGCAATTCGCCGCCGCGCTTACCGATGGTGTCGCGGAAATGTTCGCGCACGCCGTCTGGCACCAGGAACTTCGCATCTTCCGGCCAGCCATAGAATTTCTTCACCAGGCGCACTTCTTCTTCACCGAGCGGTTCGCCGTGGGAGGAGTTGGAATCCTGCTTATGGGGCGATCCGTAGCCGATGTGGCTGTCAACGACGATGAGAGTGGGACGGTCGGTGGTCTTGTGGAAGATATCGAAGGCTCGCGCGATCATTTCCAGATCATTGGCATCGGCCACGCGGGTGACATTCCAGCCATACCCGATAAATCTAGTGGCTACGTCTTCACTGAAAGACCAGTTTGCAGGTCCATCCAGTGTGACGGAATTGTGATCGTACATCCAGCACAAGTTGGAGAGTTTCAAATGGCCGGCCAGAGAAGCGGCCTCGCCGCCAATGCCCTCCATCAGATCGCCATCCGAGCATATTGCGTACACGTTAAAGTCGAAGATCTCGAAGCCCGGCCGATTGAAGTTTGCTGCCTGCCATTTGCCGGCAATGGCCATCCCGACGCTGTTCCCGATGCCCTGGCCCAAGGGTCCGGTCGTGACTTCGACCCCGGTGGTCACGTGTGATTCGGGATGACCGGGGGTACGGCTGCCGAGTTGCCGGAAATGCTTGATGTCATCGAGCGATACGGAGAGATCTTTGGTAAGTTTTCCGTTGTCATCGACCTTTCGCACCTCAGCCAGGTGAAGCATGGCATACAACAGCATGGAGGCATGCCCATTGGAGAGAATGAAGCGGTCCCTATTAAGCCAGGTGGGATCGGCCGGGTCATAACGCAGGAATTGTTCCCAGAGACAATAGGCGAGCGGGGCCAATCCCATGGGAGCGCCGGGATGTCCTGAGTTGGCCTGTTGTACCGCATCAATGGCCAGAGTCCGGATGGTGTTGATGCACAGCGTGTCCAGTTGCTTCCCCGTTACCAAGACTTGATCACTGGCTACCATGCGACGCTGCTCCTTAAGATCCGAGATTCATGCCATATGGGATGGCGCACAGACGATTAGAGTTTGCGGATTCGGAAACGGCTCACTAAGCAGAGAGTGTATCAATTTCCGGCGGGGTGTGATGAAAGCCAGGGGAAAAGGGCGGAAATAGGCGGGACTCTACTTGAGCATCTGGATATAGCTATTCTCGTTATTCGACGCCCGGGTAGTCTCTTGCACAAATTTCAGGAATTGACGAAGGTTGTCTCGCTCGCCGTTACTCATACCGGCAAATCGGATTCGAACCCCCGTGGTGGGCCCGCTGCGCGTGACCACGCCCGTAAGGGCAAAGCCTTTGACCCAAATCTTGCCGTTGGGAAGCCATAGTCCGATTTCAACTTCCGCGCCGGATTTTACCGGGTTCGCGGTTTCGACCAGGCAGCCGCCGGCGCTGGTGTTCGAGAGATTGCCCCAGATTGGCGAAGCCGTACCGTCCACTCGCAGTTCGACGGCTACAAAGCATTTGATGCGGGGATGACGCCTGCGATCACTGCTCCAATTCGTGCTGAAGACATCTGGTTCGAAGGGAGGTGGAGTGGAAACCGGCGCGGGGAGCGGCTGCGCCTGTTCTTTTGCAGGGGGCGCACTATTGGAAGGCTGCGAAGGAGCTGACTTTATTTCGCGCATGGCGGCCAGCAGGGCTTCCTCGCGCTTGTGGGCCGGGGCTTCACGATAGACCTGCAAGAGTTTGCCCACCTGCTTCACAAGATCGGGGTCAGACAGTATGTGGGTCCAGTCAGTGGCGCTCGCCGCGCTCATGCGTCTTTCCTTTGTAATGGCTGTGCTCTGCCTAGCTTGAGCCCAGGGTCACCAGGGTTCAAGATGACCTAAGTCACCACCCGGCCCACCCCCCGGGAATCTGCGGGGGAATGCCAGGGAAATCAGAGCTTCTGTGGTGATTCAATTACTGGCCGTCAAACATCACTTGGACAGTTTGAGTGGTTTCGCTCTGGGCAGTCTCGAATTTCCATTTGGCGACGGCGTCCATGGCGGAATCGACAAGCACGGGATTGCCCCCCAAAATCCGGGTTGTCTTGACGCTGCCGTTGGGCCGCACGACAGCCTCGATCCGCACTACGCCATGAATGTGCATCCTCTTCGCTAATTCAGGATAGACCGCAGGAACGCGGCTCGTTACCTTGCGATCGGAGGATGTGGGGCCGGTCTGGGCACAGCAGAGGCTGCCAATGAATACCATCAAAATGACGACGAAAGCGGTGACACTCCTCCTCATGATCCCGCGGCTCCTGACTCGCTGTTGAGAATAACCATGGCCGATGGATCGGGCAATGCACCGAAGACATTGAACCTTAGGCGGTTAATCATCATTGCCAGGAAAAATCCGGGGACTTGCAGCAACAGCCGGCCCCGATATGTGACACTAAATGGGATTGGCGGCGCCGATCGTTTGCATCGTAAAGTATAGAAAATGAATCGAATCTGCCGGGTTATGCTATAGGACGGAAAGAGAAAGTTTGGCTGCTGGCTGCCGTTCTGCCGCCGAACTCCCGCAATCAAGCATGCAAGGCTCATCGAGAAAGCTCCTGACTGCAGTTGTTGGTCTGTTCTTGTGCTGGCCAGATCCGCATTCCCTGGCGCAATCAGCCACCCAGAGCACAATGCCCGCCAGCGTATCTCTACCGGGTTCTCAGAGTCCGTTTGAGGGCAGCGCGCCGGAAGGAAATGCGACCTCCGAGGTTTTGCAGATTGACTTTAGAGATGCCATTGATCGCGGGCTGCGTAACAATCTTGGGCTGCTCCTGGCGACCGACCAGGCGCAGGCCGCTCGTGGCGAGCGCTGGAAACAGCTGGCCGAATTGCTGCCCAACGTGGGAGCGCGCGCCCAGGAAGCAGTTCAGACTGAGAGTCTGGCAGCCCTGGGATTGAAGCCGAGCGTGTTCCATACTGCCCTGCCACGCGTGCTGGGCCCATTCAATTACTTCGATCTGCGCGCGAGTCTCTCGCAAACTTTATTCAGCATGAAGGCGTGGCAGAACGAGCGTGCGGCCACCGAGCGGATGAAGGTAGCGCAGTTCAATCTAAAGGACGCCCGTGAACTGGTGGTGCTGGCGGTGGGAAATTCCTACCTGCAAACGATAGCCGCGGCCGCCCGGGTCGAGACCGCGGAGGCGCAAGTCAAGAGTGCCCAGGCTTTGTATGAGAAAGCCGCAGACCAGCAGCGAGCGGGACTGACTCCCGCCCTGGATGCGTTGCGTTCCCAGGTAGAGCTGCAAAGCCGGCAGCAACAGCTGATCCTGGCGCGAAACCAGTTGGCCAAGTCGAATTTGAGCGTGGCGCGGATTATCGGTCTGCCGCTTGGGCAACCGTTTGTGCTTACCGAAAGAGCCCCCTACCAGGGGTTGACTCCACTTCCGCTGGAAACTTATCTCCAGCACGCATACAAAGAACGCGCAGACTATCAGGGAGCCTTGGCGCAGGTCCGTTCTGCGGAACTGGCAAAGAAGGGAGCGCAGGCCGGACGTTATCCCTCGATCGATCTGGATGCAAACTACGGCGACATCGGTGTGACGCCCGCTCATTCTAACGGCACGTGGCAGGTGATTGGAGGGGTCAACATTCCAATCTTCGCGGGCAACCGAGTGCATGCTGACGTTCTCGAAGCGGATGCCCAGCTGAAGCAGGCGCGTTCTCGATTGGGTGACTTGCGCGGCAGAATCGACTATGAAGTGCGGGCCGCTCTTCTCGATCTAAACGCAGCGGCGGAGGAAGTTGAGGTGGCGCGCAGTTCAGTTGACCTGGCGGAGCAGGCCCTAGTGCAATCGCAGGACCGATTTGCCGCGGGAGTGGCGGATAACCTTGAGGTGGTTCAGGCGCAGGAAGCGGTAGCGGCGGCGCACGAAAATTATATTCAGAGCCTATACGCTCATAATCTGTCGAAAGTGGAACTCGCGTACGCGATCGGCGACGCTGAGCAAGGCGTGAAACGTTATTTGAAAGGCAATCAATAGGTATGGAGCCTACAACCCAGAGTCCTCCCGGCTCAGCGCAGGAACCTGCGGCGGCGGGTCCGGAACGCAGCACCCATGCGTTGCCGGCGACGGAGCGGGACTACCGCACACGCCCTTCCCGCACGCAGAGTTCCGGCTTCCGCATCGTGGTCGCGATTGCCATCATTGTTCTGCTGGTCATCGGCTCCTTCGCCTATCGCTACTTCACCAGCTACGAGTCCACTGATGACGCGCAGGTGGATGGCCACATCAATTCCATCAGCACCCGGATCTCAGGTCATGTAATCAAGCTCAACGTGCAAGATAACCAGTACGTGACCGCCGGAACGGTATTGCTGGAGATTGATCCGGCGGATTACCAGCTTGCCTACCAGCGGGCACAGGCCGACTACGCCGATGCCCGGGCGGCGGCACTCGCTGCGGGAGTCAGCGTTCCCATCGCGTCGATCAGCACCAGCAGCCAGGTTTCTGCCACGGAGGCGGATGTCAACAGCGCGCGCGCCGGCATTGAGGTTGCATTGCAGCAGTTCCAGGCTGCCAAAGCGCAATTGCAGCAAGCCGAGGCGAATGACGTGAAGGCGCAGAACGACCTGGGACGCTACAAGCAGCTGGTTACGAAGCAGGAGATATCTCAGCAGCAGTACGATCAAGCGGTGGCTGCTGCGGCGGCCAGTTCCGCCGGGGTCGAGGCAGCGCGGGCGACGGTCGATGCCGCCCAGCAGCAGGTCACGCAGGCGCAGGGAAAGCTCGTGCAGGCGCAGGCGAACTGGGCCAACGCGAGAACCGCGCCCAAGCAGATGCAGATCACGCGGGCTCGCGCCGCTTCGGCGGCAGCCGAGGTCCAGAGAATGAAGGCTAACCTCGACCAGGCTCAACTGAATCTGCAGTACACCAAGGTGGTAGCGCCGGTCAATGGTATCGTCAGCAACCGGACGGTGGAAGTAGGCCAGAATGTTGCTCCCGGCCAGGAACTCATGAAAATCATCAATCTCGATGACATCTGGATCACGGCGAACTTTAAAGAAACGCAGTTGCGGGAAATGAAGCCGGGCCAGCATGTCACGATCGATGTAGACGCTAATGGCAGGAAGTACAGCGGCAAGGTCGACAGCGTAGCGGGCGCCAGCGGGGCCCGCTTCAGCCTGCTGCCTCCGGAGAACGCTACCGGTAACTACGTGAAGGTGGTGCAGCGTATTCCGGTGAAGATCGTGCTTGATCCAGGATCGAATAATGACCACCAGTTGCGTCCGGGCATGTCTGTGACGCCCAAGGTTCAGATTCGCTGATGAGCGCCGCGAGCGTAACTCTGGATCAGGCCGGCGCCGAGCGGCCTGCGATCAATCCGTGGATCATCGCTCTCGCCGTTACCCTGGCGACGTTCATGGAGGTGCTCGATACCTCGATCGCCAACGTGGCGCTCCCCCACATCGCGGGCAGCCTGTCGGCGGGGCAGGATGAGAGCACCTGGGTTCTGACCTCTTACCTGGTTTCCAATGCGATTGTTCTTCCTCTGAGCGGCTGGCTCTCATCCATCGTGGGGCGCAAAAATTTTTACATGGGCTGCGTGGCCCTGTTTACGATCAGTTCCTTTCTCTGCGGCCTTGCCCCGAATCTGGCGGTTCTGATCATCTGCCGGGTGCTGCAAGGAGCCGGCGGGGGCGGCTTGCAGCCCAGCGAGCAAGCGATTCTTGCCGACACCTTCCCTCCGGCAAAGCGCGGCATGGCGTTTGCAGTTTACGGGGTGGCGGTGGTGACGGCGCCGGCCATCGGCCCTACCCTGGGGGGATGGATCACCGACAACTTCAGTTGGCGCTGGATTTTCTTCATCAATATCCCGGTTGGCATCCTGTCCCTACTGCTTACTTCGCGGCTCATTCAGGACCCACCGTATTTTCGCCGGCGCAAGATCCGCGAAACTCACATCGATTACGTCGGCCTGGGATTCGTTGCTCTCGGCCTGGGAACACTGCAGGTCGTTCTTGACAAGGGCCAGCGCGAAGACTGGTTTGAATCTCACTTCATAGCTTTCCTGGCGGCGGTTTCGGCGTTATCGCTGATCTTCCTGGTTTACTGGGAGTGGAAGCACAAAGATCCCATTGTCGATCTGCATCTTTTCCGGGATCGAACCTTCGGCATCTCGAACCTGCTGATGTTTATGTTGGGATTTGCTTTGCTGGGCAGTACGCTGCTGCTACCGCTGTTTATGCAAACCATGCTGGGATATACGGCGCAGCGCTCCGGTTTTGCTCTGATGCCGGGCGGATTCATGATCATGCTGCTGCTGCCGCTGGTCGGCTTTCTGCTCTCGCGGTACCCGCCGCGATGGTTGCTGGTATTTGGCCTGGTGGTGCTTTCGGCGTCCCTGTTCCACATGACGCGATTCGACCTGCAGATTGATTTCAAAACGGTGGCGGTTGCCCGCCTGATTCAAGCGGTCGGGATGGCTTTTCTCTTTGTCCCCATTAACACGGCCGCCTATGCTTCCCTACCGAGGGAGAAGAACAACGCCGCCTCGGGCCTGATGAATCTGGCGCGCAATATCGGCGGCAGCGTGGGCATCTCGGTGGTGACCACGATGCTCGACCGGCGCGCGCAGGCGCACTTCACCCATCTGGCAGAAAACCTCAGCCTGTCAAATCCGGCCTTGCAGCGGATGCTCGGTGGGGCATCCCTGGCCATGAAAGCCCATGGCAATAGCGCTGCGGGAGCAACCCAGCAGGCCTATGCCCTCCTCCAAGCTACCGTACAACGCCAGGCGACCATGCTCTCGTACATCGACTGCTTCTGGTTTCTGGGAGTGGCGATCATGCTGATGATTCCGGCAGCGTTTCTGATCAAAAAAACCAAGCCCGGCGGGGGAATGGCGGTACACTAACAAGCCATGTTTCGCCTCATCACCATCGAGCGCGAGTATGGGTCCGGTGCTGCCGCCATTGCCGCTACGCTGGCCCGGCAGTTGGGCTGGAAGCTTTGGGACCACCTGCTAACAGAAGAGATCGCGCGCATCGCCCAGGTCGATCCCTCGGCGGTAATTCGTTGCGACGAGCGCATGGACAGCCGCCTTCATCGCCTGGCCAAAGTTTTCTGGCGTGGCAGTTACGAGCGCAGCACCCCGCTTGGCAGCCAGATCTTCGACACCGACCGCATGGTCACGATGATGCAGGACATCTTGAACGCAATTGCCCAGGAAGGAAATGCGGTGGTGGTGGGCCGGGGCGCGCCGTATTTCCTGCGGGAGAACCCGGACGCATTCCACGTTTTCTTGTACGCTCCGCGAGCCGAGAAGATTCGCCGCACTATTGCCGACGGGCATTCTCAACAGGAAGCCGAGGAACTGGTCGATTCGGTGGATCGCGAGCGCATGGCCTACGTGAAGCATTACTTCAATGCCGACTGGCCCACCCGCTCCCTCTACCACATGATGCTCAACACAGCAGTCGGGAACGAAGCGGTGGTGAAGACCATTCTGGAAACGATGCGCCGGGTCGAGGGCAAGCCTAAAGCGACGGATTACGAGAATCCGAGCACGCATGCCGTGCCCCGTTAGAGAAACTCTTATTTCTGATTCGCAGATTCCGGAATATGCGGCCGCACCGGACGGTGCGGAGCAGGGCAACAATCTTCGGCGCAAACGTCCTGTCGCGGTCCTAGAGATCCCAGAGCACGGCGCTCTGCATTGTTGGTTCGTTCCAGGATGAGCTCCCGAATCATCGCGATGAACTTGGGATGGACCCCGACGGTTTTTGCGCGCGCCATGGGGAGACCTATGGAATCACACAGTTGCCGCGCCTCGATGTCGAGGTCGTAGAGCACCTCCATGTGATCGGATATAAAGCTGATGGGCGCGAGTACGACAGCGCTTGCCAGGTCCCGTTGCTTCACCTCGCGCAGATAATCCAGAATGTCGGGCTCCAACCAGGGCTGCCCGGGGGCTCCGCTACGGCTTTGGTAAACCAAAGTATGGTTAGAAATCTTCAGGCGCGAGGACACAAGTGTGCGCACTTCGTCCAGCTGGCGGACGTAATCCGAGGTGCTTGCCATGGAGAGAGGAATACTATGCGCGACATAAACGATCTGTGTTTTGTGCCTTGATCCCGCGGGGATCTCCTGTAGAGCGTCGCGCAGCCTGTCTTCTGTAGCTTCGATAAAGCCAGGGTGGTTGAAGAACACGCGGATCTTGTCCGCCATGGGAGCGCCGTCGCCGATTTCGCGCTGCGCGCGGGCGATGTCCTCCCGGTACTGCCTGCATCCGGAGTAGGAGCTGTACGCGGAAGTGACAAAAGCTAGCGCGCGCCGAATTCCCTCGCGCTTCATCTGCCGAAGAGTGTCGGCGAGCATGGGATGCCAGTTGCGATTCCCCCAATAAACGGGCAGATTCGGCCCACGCTGCTCCAGTTCCCGCTTGAGTGCCGCAATCAGTTCGCGCGTCTGCTGGTTGATGGGGCTTTTCCCGTCAAAGTGGTAGTAGTGCTCGGCAACGGCGAGCATTCGCTCGCGCGGGATATTTTTGCCGCGCAACACATTTTCCAGGAAGGGAATTACTTCCTCCCGCGACTCGGGACCGCCGAAGGAAACAACCAGGATTGCATCGTAATGGGCTTGATCGGGCGCCAAGGTTCTCCAGTTGCAGTTCTATTTCTCTGTCGTGTTCTCAATCGAGGTGGACGCCATCGCGACCTGCATCCGCGGCGGCGCCAAGGTTAAGGGTCGATCCAGCGATACCTCAATTTCGGTAAATCGCGGAAGTATGACGTCTCGCCCATGGCGAGTTGCCATGTAGAGGCCGGTTGCGCAGGTGGAAGCAATTCTTGCTGCGCCGGCGGTAGAGACATCGGTCGCTGTCGAAATCAGCGCTTCCAGCAGCAACTGCGCGCCGTCATCGACTCCCTTCGCGATTCCGGCTGAAACTCCGAGATTGATGGCCATCCACGCTTTGCCGGGATGCTCTCCGTGGAACTCTCCCTCGGAATCGATGCGGGTGTGCGATTTCGGATCCAGTTCTGCCGCGGCGAGAGAGGCAGTGACGGGCAGCCGCACGCCTTGCGGGAGAGTGATTTCGCTAAATACCAGGCGCAGGGATGCGGGACGGCTCAGTCGTCGCGGCGGAGTCTTTTTCGCAACCTTTCCGGTGAACACGGTTCCGGCCGGTAGGACAATCTTCGCGTTCAGAATTAGCGGCTCGAGGAGGCTGGCCGCAAATTCATCCCCCGGGTGACTCCTGGACGCGCTCACCGGGTTGAGCAGGAGAAGTCTGCAACGAGTGCCGGCTGGGATCGATTCCAGGACAGGAGGATTACCGTTCGTGTCCGCATCGTCGACGGGATGGTAGGAGGGAACGATGGAAGCGCCAATCTTTTGCGCCTCCAAGACCATGATCGTCACGGGTTTGTTTTTTTGGAGTCTGGGCTGCGTGCTGGTAGGGTTCGCTGCTTCCGCAATCTTATATCTTGGCTTATCCGCACGCACTTCACGCATGCGACTGAGCGAGAGCAGAGAAACGTCCAGCGGAACTTCCCTTTGGTCCTGCAGGATCGTTGCATGATGGACGGTCGGGGAAGTGATGCGGCGCGGCGCGACCACCTGCACAATCCATGGCCAGTGATCGTCCGCAGGGCGGGGCTTCTTCTCGAGATCGTCCACCGTCAATCGTATGGCACTGCCGGCGGAAAACAGCTTCTGGCCTGCGGAATAGACATCCCTTGACAGGGAGCCCTCCACCACGTCCCCGGCTTTCAGCCTGGAGAAGTCCGGAGCATGGGAAAGTTGCACCTTCAAATAAAGCTGCGGGGCCAAGTTGGGCGTCGCTATTGGACCCGGATCCCCGGTCTGCCCAACGGAAGAGAAGGGAAGTCCCAATGCCAGCATGGATGCCCAGAGGGCCCGACTACAACACAGAAGTCTCGACATCTCGCTCCCCGACAGCCTGTTCGTTCCGGTACGTGCACACCGGCTTGAGCGGCCATGCCTCACCCGGCTTAAAACACAGATTTTATTGTTGCCGATTGGGGGGACAGCTGGTGCGCCCGGAGAGATTCGAACTCCCGACCTGTTGCTCCGGAGGCAACCGCTCTATCCAGCTGAGCTACGGGCGCATGATGACTTCAGTTTACATGGGTCAGGGAAGAGGCGGCAATGTAAAGCGGAGAGCTACCACCCCCGCGAGCAGACGTTCCAAATCCGGTTACCAGCGGTCGCGGCGGCCGCCGCCACCGCCTCTGCCGCCACGATCGCGGCCACCGCCCCCGCCACCGCCTCCGGTGCGTTCCGTCTTGGGGCGCGCCTCGTTGACGTTGATAGTGCGGCCGCCGACCTGACTGCCATTCAGGGCGGTGATGGCTTTTTCGCCATCCTCGTTACTGGCCATCTCGACGAAGCCGAATCCGCGCGAGCGCCCGGTATCGCGATCTGTCATGATGCTGACGCGATCCACTTGTCCATAAGACTCGAACAGCTGCCGCAATTCATCCTCGTTGGTGTTAAAGCTCAGGTTGCCCACAAAGATATTTTTCACGCGTCTGCCCCTGCATTGAGCTGTCGGAATGCAAGCTCACTTCGGCGGACTGGCAGGTCGGGAGGGCCTTCCTGAAAATCGATACCGGAGCTGGCAACAGTCAAATGCGGCGAAAGTATAGCAGGTTTTCCGAGAGGCGCCAGTCAAATAGATTTGCGCATTCCTGGCGCGGATTGGCTAGCGGGCGGTGGCGGTGAAAACGTTATCCGCAAGTCATGACGACGTCACGACTCGCTGCGCTTGGCCGGACGAATGGGTCCGCCCCTAGACTGACGTTGTCAGCAGTCATCGACCTTCCAGTACCCTTCCGGATGGAATCCCATTTGAAGAAGACGGTTCTTGGGATCATGGCGCTTGCCGCAACCCGGACATGGCAGATAGCGGCTCCAGGCCGTGCCCTGGTGATCGTAGTTTTCGGCTACCGCAAAGGTGACACCACAGCTGCAGGGGACCAGGAACATGCGCAGTGGCGCGTTTGTTTTGGACTTTTTCCTGGCAGTAGTTGAGCGTTTCACGACTCTTCGACGGCTGCGAATGAACTCTTCTTACGCTTGTTCGCCTGCAGCACCTTTTTGCGCAGCCGAAGTGACTTGGGAGTGACTTCGACGAACTCGTCATCCGTGATGAATTCGATGGCTTGCTCCAGATTCAGGGGTCTAAACGGGACAAGCCGGATCGCTTCATCCGCGGTGGAAGCGCGCATGTTGGTCAGTTTCTTCTCGCGGACGGCATTAACGTCCAGATCTGTGTCCTTGGCGTTTTCGCCGATGATCATGCCTTCGTAGAGTTCGACGCCGGGCCCGACGAACAGTTCTCCCCGTTCCTGCAAGCCCCAGAGCGCGTACGCCGTTGAGACTCCGGCACGGTCAGCGATCAGGGCACCAGTCAGGCGGTGCGGGATGTCCCCCTGCCACTCGGTGTATCCATCAAAGAGCGAGTTCATGACGATAGTGCCGCGCGTGTCCGTGAGCAGTTGACTGCGCAGCCCGATCAGGCCGCGGCTGGGAACCCTAAACTCGATACGCACGCGCCCGTAGCCGTGATTGTGCATGTTGGTGACTTCGCCCTTGCGCGATCCCAGCTGTTCCATGACTACGCCGACGAATTCCTCCGGTACATCCACGGTGAGATGTTCGACGGGCTCCATGAGCCTTCCATCGATGCGCTTGGTGACGATCTCCGGCTTGCCCACCATCAATTCGTAGCCCTCGCGGCGCATCATCTCGATCAGAATGGACAGCTGCAGCTCTCCGCGCCCCAGAACTTTAAAGGAATCGGTGGAGCCGGTGTCCTCGACTCGCAGGGAGACGTTAGTCAACAGCTCTTTCTCCAGCCGCTCCCGAAGATTGCGGGAGGTCAGGTACGAACCGTCTTTTCCGGCGAAGGGAGAAGTATTGACGGTGAACAGCATGGCGATGGTGGGTTCGTCGATGGCGATGTGCGGTAGCGGAGCGGGATTCTCCACCTCCGTGATGGTTTCGCCGATGGTAATGCCCTCGACGCCGGCAACGGCGACGATATCTCCCAGCTCGGTCTCCGTAATGTCAGTCCGTTTCAGCCCGGAGAACGAGAAGAGCTTGGTAATCTTTGTCTTCTGAAAGGTGCCGTCTAGTTTGGCGATGGCGACTTCCTCGCCCGTGAACATCTTGCCGTTAAAAACCCGGGCAATCGCCAGGCGCCCGAGGTAGTCGCTGTAGTCGAGATTGGCCACCAGAATCTGCAGGGGGCCCTCGAGATCGCCTTTGGGCGGTGGAATGGTTTGCAGGATGGCGTCGAAGAGCGGGCGAAGGTCTTCGCCACCGCCTGAGATCTCGGTGGTGGCGGTGCCGGTTTTCGCGTTGGTGTACAACACGGGAAAATCAATTTGATCTTCCTTGGCATCCAGATCAATGAAGAGATCGTAAATCTCGTTCAACACTTCCTGAGGGCGCGCGTCGGACCGGTCGATCTTGTTGATGACGACGATGGGAGGCAATTTGGCTTCGAGCGCTTTGCTGAGCACATAGCGCGTCTGCGGCAGGGGACCCTCGCTGGCGTCCACGAGCAGCATGACGCCGTCCACCATTTTCAGGGCGCGCTCGACCTCGCCGCCGAAGTCGCTGTGCCCCGGCGTATCCACAATGTTGATTTTGACGTGCTGGTAGAAAATGGCCGTGTTCTTGGCCAGGATGGTGATGCCGCGCTCGCGCTCCAGTTCGTTCGAGTCCATAACCCGGTCGACATGGTGCTCGTTGGAACGAAAAGTGCCGCTCTGCTGCAGCATGGCATCAACCAGCGTGGTCTTGCCGTGGTCGACGTGCGCGATTATGGCGATGTTGCGAATTCCTGAACTCAATCGCAATCCTCTCTGAATTTGCTCTCACTACCACTTTACTATGCCGGGAGGAATTGCTGCGGAATCTGGGCGGGAAGCGGAGGCGGGGCCCGACGTGAAACGGATGCGATACAGGCGAAAATGCGCGTTCTGGTAAGCAAGCTCCAGATTGGTGGAATGCGCCTCCACGAACCGCGCCAGGAAACCCTCATCATTGAAGGCGTTCGTCGTGATGATGTAGCTGGCGCGAATTTTCTGCGCGTACTCCCACAGTTCCGATGGCGTCCCGCGATAGTTGTAGCTGGAGGCGGGCCGCTGGGTGTAGAGCGAAAGGGCACGGGCGCGGTAATAGATGAAGACGTCCGAGGGCAGCGTCGTTTTGCGCACCGTTTCGCAAAGTTGATTGAATTCGGGAAGGCCGGTGCTCTCGCGAATTGTGCCGAAGTCCGCCCCGCGGTACGCCTGGCCAAACGAAAGAGCCAGCAGCAGCAGGAGACCGCACGGCGCCAGTGTCCAGGCGCGCGGGCCATAACGGGTGCTGAGTCTGCGAAGTCCGCTGAGCGCGAGGAACGCCATCCAGGGTACGACGGGCAGGGCATACCGCATGCCGGCGCCGAAGGGCCAGAAGATCATCAGCATGAGATACGGCGCCAGTAAACACTCAAGGAGCAGTAAGTCGCGGCGGGCGGAAAGCAGTCCCACAACCGTCAGCGGCGCAATGACGGCAAGCACGCTGAAGGAAAATGCGTTCGAGACCGAACCGGCCCAAAAGCCCGCCAGGGTACGCGAATACCGGAGAGCATTGAACGCCACGGTGCCGGCCGTCGTGGAATGAAGTTGCTCCAGGTAGCCGCCCGGCAGCGCTCCCAGAAACCAACTCTGGGCGACGAGGGCCATGGCACACAGCAAAAGGGGAAGCCCGGTCCAGCGGTTGATGCGTTTGTACCGTAACCATTCATGGAACAGGAGTCCTGGAATCAGGGTGATCCCAACCGTTCGCGTACCTATCGCCAGGTAAAGCGTCAGGCCCAGGAGCGCGCTCCGGATCCAGAGTTGCGGCTGCGCTTGAGGAGTCCACTTCAGCAGGAGTACGGCGGCATAAAAGAAAAATAGAAAAGGCAAGTCGGAAAGAATGCTGTCTTTGGCCGAGCACAAGGCAGGGCTGAAGCCGAGAATTGCGACCAGCGCCAGCGAGTATCCTGTTCCCAAATCCCGGCGCCACAACATGAATACAAGGGTCAGCGTCATCAGGATGAAAAACACTTGCTCTACCTTCATCGGCATCAGATTGAGGCCGAACAACCCGCACAACGGCACCAGCAGAAGTGGGAAAACGGGTGGGTAGGCTCTCGGACCGTAAACCGGAACGGCGGGATTGAAAACGTAACCGGTATCGGCATAAGGGCGGCCTTCGACGAGGTTCTGCGCGTGGTGGATGTACATGGCGAAGTCGTCGCCCCAGAGATGACCATCCCGCAAGGTGGCCAGGTGGAATACGGCGATCGCTGCGAGAAGGCAAACCAAATAGAGATTTGCACGCCAGGGGGAGAGGTTTGAGGATGCAACAACGGCCAGGGTGGCGTCACGGCTCTGCACAGAGAATGCTACAGAAGTTACGGCGCGTTCTCAGCAGTCAGGCAATTTATTTCGTGCGATACGGTTCCGTTTTGGGCCGAGCTATCTTAGAAATATATTGCTTCTGCAATCTTGCCGTTCGCCCTTACGCGTCTGCTTCTGAGATGTCGAGCAATTCCGTTCCCAACTCGGCTGAGCCTTGGGCTCGAATGCGCAGCCGGTACCAGAGGACGATGGCGATCAGAGAGAAAAAGAAGATGATGGAGGAAATGGCATTGATCTCAGGCGTGATGCCGCGCCGCAGGCGCCCCCAGATTTCCAGCGGCAGAGTGTTGTCGCGGCCGATCAGGAAGAAACTGACCGCGATCTCATCCATGGAGAGCGTGAAGATGAGCAGCGCCGCGCCGATGATGGGCAGCTTCAGATTCGGCAGCGTAATGCGCCAGAAGGTCTGCCAGTAGCTGGCCCCCAAGTCGAGCGACGCCTCTTCCTGCGCGCGGTCGAGCTTCTGCAATCCGGCGAAGACCTCTGTCGTGGCCACGGAGATCAGGGCGGTTCCGTGTCCCAGAACAATCGTGAGAAGGCCTAGCCTCGTCCCAGACAGGTTAAACATCATTAGGAGTGAGAGGCCGGTAATGATGCCGGGCAGAATCAATGGCAGCAGCACCAGCCTGCGAAACAGGGATTTGCCGGGAAACTGCGCGCGGTCTAATGCGAGCCCGGCGGGAATTCCAAGAGCCAGCGATATTGCCATTGCCGCAAAGGCGACCTGCAAGCTGTTGAACACGGAGTCCCAGATAGCTGCGTCGGCGAACAGCAGCCGGTACCAATCCAAAGTCAGATGCCGCGGGGGAAATCCTCCCACACCCTGCCGGTTGAAGGAGTAAAGAATGAGCACGGCAATCGGGAGGTACAGGAACGCAAACACCGCGGCGGCGTGCAGCAGCAGCCAACGCGGGCGAGAGCCCTGGCCGGCTCCGGTGCTCACGAGAAGCTCCACTTCTTTTCCAATCTTTCGGAAAGAAAGAGCAGGCTGACTACGATCAGGAGCATTCCCAGTGAAATTGCCGCTCCCAGGGGCCAGTTGTAAGCTGCGCCGAACAGGCTTACGACGATATTCGAAATCATGATTCCGCTCGGCCCACCGAGGAGTAAGGGAGCCAGAAAGTCACCCAGGCTCAGGACAAAGGCAAAGGTCGCGCCAGCCACAACTCCCGGTATGGAAAGGGGAAATATCACCCTCCAGAAAGTCCGGGCGGGATTTGCTCCCAGATCATGGGACGCCTCCACCAGATTGCGCGGGATATGCTCGAGGGCGGCGTAAATCGGCAAAAAGGCAAATGGCGTGTAGATATGCGTGAGGGTCAACACCACGGCAAAGGGACTGTAAAGCAAAAAATCCAGAGGATGGTTCGTGAGATGCGCATACTGCAGAAGGGTATTCAGCACTCCGTCCGAGCCAAGGATCGTTTTCCACGCGTATGCCCGCACCAGGTAGCTGACCCAGAGTGGAATGATCACCAACTGGTACAGCAGATCTTTGCGCGGGCCGGCATGAAATGAGAGGAAGTACGCGAGCGGATATCCCAGAAGCAGGGAGAAGAGCGTAACTCGTGCCGCGATAAACATGGAGCGCAGCAGCGTTTCCCAGTAAACCGATTTCAGCAGCAACTCTTTGTAGTTCCCGATATTCCAGGAATGAACGATAGTCTGCGCGGGCGAGACCGACCAGAAGCTGTAGCAGAACATCAGCAGATAAGGGAGCAGCAAAAAGACAGCGACCCACAGCACCGGCGGCACGGTCACGATTATCTTGTATGCGCGGGAGAACATCAGTTCCTTTCGGAAGATGCGCGAACCGGAATCGCATCCGCGGGAGAGAATTCAAGATCCAGTTCGTCTTGAACTGTGACGCCGCCGGGGGTGCGCACAACCAAAACGATTCCGTCGGGAGTTCGGGCGCGAACCAGGTCCGTAGCCCCGTGAAAAGCCTGGTGCAGGACCTGTGCGCGGATCCGAACCGAGCCGGGCGCGGAAGGTCCGCCTGCCAGGCGAATGTGCTCGGGGCGGAGGGAGAACTGCACGGAGCCGTCGGGAAGCGTGGTCGGCCAGGACAGAGTTCCGCAGCGCACGCGGCCCGCCTGCACGTCGGCCTTAAGCAGATTTGTGTGCCCGATGAATTGGGCGACATAGGCGGTAGCTGGACGCGAGTAGATTTCCCGAGGAGTCGCTACCTGCTCCAGTTCCCCGGAGCGCAGCAGCGCAATGCGATCCGACATCACCATGGCTTCTTCCTGGTCGTGGGTAACGAACACGAATGCGATGCCGACCTCGCGCTGCAGTGATTTCAATTCCACCTGCATTTGACGGCGCAGGTTGGCGTCCAGCGCGGAAAGCGGTTCGTCCAGCAAGAGCAATCTGGGGCGGTTCACCAGCGCGCGAGCCAGGGCGACGCGCTGTTGCTGGCCGCCGCTGATTTTGGAGGGCTTGGCTTTCGCGTGCGCGGTCATTTTCACTTTGTCCAGAGCTTCGGCAACCCGCTGTGCGGTCTCCTTCTCGGGCCGCCCCGCGACGCGCAGTCCGTAAGCCACGTTTTGTTCCACGCTCAGGTGAGGGAAGAGAGCGTAGTGCTGAAAGACAGTATTGACGCGCCGGCGGTAGGGCGGTTGCTGATCGAGCTTCTCCGAGCCCATCCAAACCTCACCCGAAGTCGCATTTTCGAAGCCGGCGATAATGCGCAGCAGGGTGGTCTTGCCTGAGCCGCTCTCGCCAAGGATGGTGAGGAACTCTCCCTGGGCAATGTCCAGAGAGATATTTCGCAGAACGACGTTTCGCCCGAAGCTCTTGGCTACATTTCGAATGGAGAGCAAAGGCGAACCGGCAGCGGGCTGCGTATTCGCAGTCTCCGCGGTCAGGGAATCCTTGAGGGTGGCCATCGACTGGTCAGTTCTGATAACGAGCGAACAGAATTCGCGCGTTCAACCTTCTCACTGGGCGGCCTTCACGTCGTTCCAGATCTCGGTGTACTTGGCCCGCCGGGGGACATTCTGCCAGAAGTAGATTCTCTTCTGGTAATTGGCAACGTCGTCGAGATGAAGACTCTTGATCTCATCCGGGCTCATGAACTGCGCCGCCTGCGGGTTCGCCGGAACATAATGGGTCTTGTCCGTGACCAGCTTCTGCGTCTTGGCCTGGATCATGTATTCGAGGAATTTGTGCGCCAGTTCCTTGTTTTCGCTGCCTGCCGTGATCATCAGGTGATCGATCCATCCGGTGGTGTTTTCTTTTGGGATAGTCTCACCTGCCGGAAATCCCGCCTTCTTCAAGTCGGCCGTATTTAGCGGCCATCCCATGGCAATGACGATTTCGTGATTTTCAAACAAGTTCGTCAACTCGCCCCCTGTGGACCACATCTTGCGGACATTTGGTTTCAACTCAAGCAGCTTTTTCTTTACTGCTTCTAACTCCTGATCGCTCAGGTTGTAGAGATGGGAGGGATCCGGCTTGTCGTAACCCAGGACCTGGGCAGCCATGTACACCGTCGAGAGATCGTCCCAGACCGAAACCTTGCCTTTGTATTTGGAATCCCACATCAATTTCCACGAATCCGGCGGCTGCGAAAAAACAGTTGTGTCGTAGATGATCGGGTCCGGTCCCCACATGAAGGGCACGCCATAAACTTGCCCATTCGCCCGGACCAGAGGCAGGGAAGTAAGCTGCGGAGAGAGCTGGTTATAGCTGGGCAGTTTTGCCAGATCAAGCGGGGCCGCTAACTGCGACGTGGCGATGGATGTGGCCACGTCGCTGGAGGGGGAAATCACATCGTAATTGCCGGCACTGCCTCCGCGCAGCTTGGCCATGAGTTCGTCGCTGGATCCCATGTACGAGGCGGAAATCTTGCAGTGATTCTCATCTTCAAAAGCCTTCACGAAGGAAGCATCGGCGTAGCCTTCCCACACCAGCAGATTAAGCGTGGCTGCCTTTTTCGAACAGGAACCGGCGAACAAAAGCAGCAGCATGGGCAACAACCGGGCTGCGCGTTGCCAATTCATTGATTCCTCCCTTTAATCCTGTAACGCCTCAGAAGGTCGGCGGAGTGTTTACCCACAGAACCGTGGTCTCTTTGCGACCGGGGTTCTTCCACCTGTGTGGAGTAGCACTTTCGAAATAAAAGCTGTCGCCGGGTCTCAGATGATACTCTTCCCCGTCGAGAGTGATCTCCAGATCCCCGCTTAAAACGTAGATGAACTCTTCGCCTTCGTGGGTGTACGGATCGCCGCTGCCCGCGTCGGGAGCAATGCGAAACAGGTGCGGTTCCATGACGGTATTTCCCCACGCCAGTAATTCCATGCGCACGCCGGTGCCGGCTTCCAGCACCTTGCGCTCCGCAGAACGGACTTGCCGGCTGCTTGCCCCGTGGGCGCCGTAGAAGTCGAGAATGTTGGTTTTATAGAAGCGGGCCAGTTTGCGCAGCGTTCCAACCGACCCGCTCATCTGCGAGCGCTCCATGGCGCTGAGAAAACCTACGGAGATCCCGACCGCCTCCGCTACTTCAGCCAGGGAAAGCTTGCGGCGAGCCCGCAGTTGCCGCAAATGGGCGCCAATCGCACTTGTGCTGCCCACTCCGGCGGAACGAACTTTTCCCTCGCGCTTAAGCAATTGGACGATGGCGGCGGCGTTGAGTCCGCGCACTTTGCGCAAGAAGCGCGCGCGCTTCAGCAATTTCACGTCCTCGGCGGTGTAGAGGCGGTACTTGCTTTCGGTTCGCCGCGGGCGCGCCAGGCCAAGGCTTTCCCAGGAGCGAATCACGGAGGGCGAAACCCCGACTTGCCTCGCCACATCTCCGATTTTCAAGTAAGGTTCGGCCATATGGATTTGCGACTTTGCCGGCGAAAAGGCTGCGCGGCTAGAACCGGGCGCAATGCCGGCATTTTTTCCGCTTGACAGTTCCCCGGCTGTTTCTCTAACCTTGCGGGATTATAGCAAGGTTGTCGCTGGAAACAAGAAGCAGCTTTTCAATCAATCCCAAAACTCTCCCGGATCCTCGGAGGTCCCATGCGGTCACGTCGAGCCTGCTGGTTCGTAACTTGTCTAGCTGCGGTTGCCGTTTGCCTGTCGATCCCAACCTTTGTGTCAGCCCAGGGCACGACCGGGCGAATCGTGGGACGCGTCGCAGATCCCGCGGGGGCGGTTCTGTCCAACGTGAAAGTGACGCTGATCAATGAAGGCACCAGCGTCAGCCGCGACGCGAAGACGAATGAGAACGGCGATTACGACTTCGTGGAAGTTCCGGTCGGCACCTACCGTCTGGAGTTCGACGTTGCGGGCTTCAAGAAGAATGTCCGTCGCAATGTGAGTCTGGATATCAACCAGGTAATCACGCTCAACATGACGATGCAGGTGGGCGCCACGCAGGAAGTCGTGGACGTGACTTCGGAAGCCCCGCTGGTTGAAACGACGAGCACGCAACTGGGCGCCGTGGTGGGGGACCGCGCCGTGAGCGAGCTTCCGCTGAATTCGCGCGACACATATCAGTTCCTGCAATTGCAGCCCGGAGTTATGTCAACCGTTGGCTCCAGCAATTCGATCGTTTATGGCAGCAGCAATGCCGGCGCGGTTTCGGTCAACGGCGGCCGCGGACGCTCGAACAACTTCAGCGTGAACGGCGGAGACGCCAACGATCAGTTTGTGAACCTGCCCACGGTACAGCCTTCGCCCGACAGCATCGCGGAGTTTCGCGTTCTAACCAACACCTTTGATGCCGAATACGGCCGCAACTCGGGCTCCGTGGTCAACGTAGTGACAAAATCTGGGACCAACCAGTTCCACGGCAACATGTACGAGTTCTTCCGCAATAAGGTGCTGAACGCCAACGCCTACTGTTTCTCGGCGGATGGATGCCCCAAGCCACAATTCAATCAGAACCAGTTCGGAGGGACTTTCGGCGGGCCGATCGTAAAGGACCATACGTTCTTTTTCGCCTCTTACGAGGGGCGGCGTATTCGTCAGGGGATTCTGTCGCCGGCAGTAACCGTGCCCCTTGCACAAGAACGTCCTGGAGCGAACCAACCTTTTTCGGATTTCTCTTCGGAATCTCCATTCACCGGAACCTTGACCAACGCTTACGCGTTGAATCAGCGCCCCGGATGCACCGCGGCGGTCCCAAGTTCGGTACTCGTCGGAGGCCAGATACCAGACGACACACCTTATTCGGCCCTTTTCCCAGGGAACATAATTCCGCTTGCCTGCATGGACGCTACGGCCGTAGACCTGCTGCAGTTCGTTCCGACCCCCACCATCGGCAACACCGTGGTAACGGTTCCGGTCCAACCAGAACGTGGCGATCAGTTCACTGTGAAACTGGACCACAGAATCAGCAACAGCCAGAGCCTCAGTTTCTACTACTATTTCGACGACCATCGCCTGATTTCGCCCTTCGCGCAGTTTCAAGCGGCCGGCGCGAACGTACCCGGCTTTGCATCGATCACGGCCGAGCGTTTCCAGCAGTGGAATATCAGCCACACCTGGACGATCAACAACAGCACGGTCAATGAATTCCGGTTCAACTACAACCGCGAAGCCCAGCGCACGTTCCAGCATCCGCAACGCACCTCCCTGGTGCAGGACTCGTGTCCACCCGCGCCGTCGTGGCTCACTTCCGCGCTGGGCCCTGTTCCCTGCTTCAGTGACGGAACGCCAAGCAACGCGACCGGAATCCACCCTGGATTGGGACCAAATCGCGAGGGTCTGCCTTTCATTCAGTTGAGCGGCGGATTCACCATCGGCAACAATGGAGAGGGCGAACTGCCGCAAGTCGGCAATTCATTCCAGTGGTCCGACAGCATCAGCAAGGTTGTGGGAAACCATTCCCTCAAGTTCGGCGGCGATGTTCGACGCCAGCGTTTCGACCAGACTCTATATTTCGACGTTAGCGGCGAATACTTCGTTGACGGTACGTCTGCCAATACGCTTGGCACTGATACGGTCTTTCCCGACTACCTCCTTGGCTTCCCAGGCTCTTACGGGCAGGGCTCCGCTCAGGTTGAAAATGTTCGAAGCACCGGTCTCTACCTGTACGCGCAAGACAGTTGGAAGATTAGGCCAAATCTGACTTTGAATTATGGTCTACGTTGGGAGCTGACCACGCCGATTACGGACATCAGCAAGCACGTTCAGACTTTCCGACCCGGGCAAGTGTCAACCGTTTATCCTTGCCAACTGAACGCGGACAGCGTCGCGACTTTCCAGGGTTACGGAATTGCGAGTCCTGATTGCAACAACACTGGAACCGTGCCCACGGGATTGGTTGTGCCCGGAGATGCGGGAGTGCAACCTGGCCTTACCCAAACCTATTACAAGGCTTTTGCTCCGCGCATCGGAATTGCGTGGAGTCCAGGAACCTCGGGGAAGACCAGCATCCGTGCAGGTTGGGGGATGTTTTACAACCCCATCGAGCAACTTGTGCTCGAGCAGTTCAGTGCTGAGCCGCCTTTCGGAGGGAGCACTTTCCCGGTAGGTACTTTGTTCAACACGCCCTTCTTAGGTCAGGATGGGCAGACTGTATACCCCAATCCGTTCAATGGCATTCTGAACCCACCGCGAGGGCAGCCTGTTGATTGGTCCACCTTCCGTCCCATTCTCCTGTTTGGGCAGTTTCAGCCGAAGATGCGCTCACAGTACTCAGATCAGTACAATTTGACGCTTCAGCATCAATTAAGGCACGACCTGAGTGTCATGGTGGGATACGTGGGTTCCCAAGGCCATCGTCTTCTGGCGACGCACGACCTCAATTACGGGAACCCGCAGACTTGTATCGATCTTCACAACATCTCAGTGGCCACCGTGAATGCAGATATTGATTGCGGACCTTACTACGCCGACAGTCCCTTTTACCTGAATCCCGGTGACATTCCTGCGGGGATGAGTCTAACCATGCCTTATGGCTCTCAATCCGTAGTCACGGGCCCCAATCCAACTCCTATTACGCTGGTCGGCCTGCGAAAATATTCGTCACCAAGCTGCGATCCCTTCACCGGCAACGGATGTCCTCCCGATGGCATTCCGGTTTTCAGCAGCGTCTTTGCGCAGGACACTATTGCCAACTCCTCCTACAACTCCCTGCAAGCATCTCTTGATAAGCGATTTGCTCATGGTTTGCAGTTTACGGCTGCGTATACATTCAGCAAATCGTTTGATCAGGCCTCCAGCTTCGAGGGCATTTTGGATCCCATCGATCCTCGTCGCAGCCGGTCATTATCATCATTCGACGCGCGGCACCGGATCGTGTTCAGCTATTACTGGGAGCTTCCGGTTCCCAAATACAGTGAAGCGAAAAGACAGATTCTGAACGGATGGGCCCTCTCGGGAATCACCACGTTCCAGACCGGCTTCCCGATTCGAATCACGACCTTGGACGATCAGGAGTTGATGTACAGCTTCGACTTCGAACTGCCCGGCGAGCCGGACCTAGTGGCTCCATTTCGTACGATGAAGCCGCAGAAGAATGGCAATTACTTCTTTGATCCAGCTTCGTTCAGCGAGGACAACACTTTTGGTCGGATAGGAAACTCTCCTCGCACGATCTGTTGCGGACCACACGTCAGCAATACGGATTTCGCGATCTTAAAGACCTTCGCGATATCGGAGACAAAGCGTGTCGATTTCCGAGGTGAGTTCTTCAACCTCTTTAACCACACGCAATTCTTCAACCCGGATGGTAACTTCTCCGACGGCTCGCAATTCGGCCAGGTCACGCAGGCGCGCGACCCGCGGCTGATGCAATTCGCCTTGAAGTTTTTCTTCTGATCTAATGATCCAATCCCGGGCGGTTTCGGCCGCCCGGGCAATCTAATGGCCTCGCCCGGAAAGCGCCGGCCTGAGTTTATCCCGGAGACCTCGATGTACCCCGACCTGCAGAAGGAACTCACCACGTTCGAGCGGCGAACGCCCAAGTCCGCGGAAGCCCACAAGAAGAATCTCAAGCGCATCCCTTTGGGTGTCGCCAGCAATTATCGCGCTTACGATCCCTGGCCGATTTTTGTCAAGGAGGCGAGCGGCAGCAAGTTCCGGGATCTGGATGGCAATGAGTACATCGATCACAACCTGACCTTCGGCGCGCTGATGGCGGGACACTGCCATCCCGCCGTCATGAAGGCTGTCGAGAAGCGGCTCTCCACCGGAACCATGTTCGGCATGCCGCATGACATGGAATGGGAACTGGCGGAAGAGATTTGCAGTCGCTTTCCAGTCGAGATGTGCCGGTTCGGCAACAGCGGCACGGAAGCGACCATGCATGCCATTCGCCTGGCGCGCGCCGCGACCGGGCGGGATAAGATCGTGAAGTTCGAAGGCGCCTATCACGGCCTGCACGACAGCGCTTTGGTCAGCGTGAAGCCGCATGCCCCGGATTATGGCGACATCAACGCTCCGACCTCAGTGCCCGGCGGCCTGGGGGTGCCGAAGTCCGCAGTCGCCAACGTCACGATCGCGACCTTCAATGACCTCGCAAGCGTCGAGCGGCGGTTCAAGGAGAATCCCGGCGAAATTGCCGCCATCATCCTCGAACCCATCCTGATGAATGTCGGACTGTGCATGCCGCAACCCGGCTTCCTGAAAGGCCTGCGCGAAATCGCAACCAAGAATGGGGCATTGCTGATCTTCGATGAAGTGAAAACCGGGTGCAAACTGGGATGGGGCGGCGCCAGCGAGTACTTCGGTGTTACACCTGACATGATTTGCCTGGCGAAGTCGATTGGCGGGGGCTTGCCGCTCGCCGCCTTTGGGACACACAAGTCCGTCATGGACCTGATCTCGCAACATAAGGTCTTCCACGGCGGAACTTACAACACCAATCCGGTTTCGATGGCGGCGGGTCTGGCCACGTTCCGCGAGGTCCTCACCCGCCAGAACTATGCCCACGTCGACAAGCTGAGCAAGAAGCTTGCGGATGGCTACCGGCAGACGATCGCCAAAGTCGGGTTGCAGGCGTACATCGCCCAGGCCGGCGCGAATGGAGCTTTGATGCTCTACTCGAAAGAAATTCGCAATTACCGTGACTGGACTGTGATCGACGTCGATCTATGGCGTCACTACTGGTTCGGCATGGTCAACCGCGGCGTCATGGCGCAGCCGTACTGGTGGGACGAGCAGTGGACCATCTCGGTTCAGCACACCGAGGCGGATATCGACAAGCACCTGGCGGCCTTCAACGACATAGCCGCCTCGCTGGCGAAAGCGCAGCAGGAACGCAGCGAGCGTGTACCGGCGGAAGTAGCGCATTGAAAACAACTCCCAGCCGCCAGCTTTCAGCTCTCAACTGAAAGCTGGCGGCTCAAGATTCGCTGATCTTGTCCACCACGACACAATCCGAACAGTCTCATCTCATTCGCGCCCTCGGGCGGCGTGACTTAGTGCTCCTCTTCGTCGTTGCCGTATTCAACCTGAACGTTGTTCCTTCGATCGCGGCCAACGGCGGAGTGACCGTCTGGCTCTGGATCGTTTCTCTTCTCCTATTCTTCTGGCCGCAAGGGATTGCCGTCATCGAGCTGGCGCATCGCTATCCGGGCGAAGGCGGCGTTTACCTCTGGGCCAAGGAAGTGTTCGGCGACTTCCACGGATTCCTTTCCGGGTGGTGCTATTGGACCAACAACATGCTTTACGTGCCGACGGTCATGCTGTATTTCGTCGGCGTGTCAGTGTACGTGCTGGGGCCCGGGCACCAGGGCCTGGCGGATAACAAGATCTTCGCTTCCGTCGTCTCCCTCGCCCTGCTGGCGGTATTGACGTTCTTCAACATCCTGGGGCTGGGCGTAGGAAAGTGGATCAATAATATCGGCGCAGTCGGCACGTTCGTGGCTGCCGCAGTGCTGATCGGTCTGGGTGTTGTGCTCTGGTCGCGGTACGGGAGCACAATTTCGGCCGCCGATTTCAAGATCCCGGCCAATCCCAAGTTCGTACTGAATTCTTTCGGCGTGATCTGCTTCGGGCTGGTGGGACTGGAACTCGCCTCCGTGATGGGCGACGAGATCAAAGACCCACGCCGCACTCTGCCCGGTGCGGTGGCATTGGGCGGCGTTCTCTCAGGAGCGCTGTACATCGGAGCAACACTGACCCTGCTGATAGCAGTCGGAAAGAATGTCAATGTGCTGCAGGGAATCGTGCAGGCTGTGACTCACATGTCTGGCCGCCTGGGCATCGGATGGATCTCGATCCCGTTTGCACTCATGCTCAGCATGTCCATAGCCGGTATCGGTTCGGCGTGGATGGGCGGCTCTGCGCGGATACCGTTTGTCGCGGGCCTCGACTCTTACATGCCATCGTGGCTCGGAAAGGTGCACCCTCGATATGCGACCCCGCACGCCGCACTGATCCTGCAGGGAAGTGTCTCGGCGGTTCTGGTGATCCTGAACTTTGTCGGTTCCGGAGTGCAGGAGACATTTCAGAAACTGCTTTCGCTGGCCGTTGTGCTGCAGCTTGTGCCCTTCGTCTACATGTTCGGAGCGCTGCTCAAGTTCGCGGTAACGGAATCGGCGCCCAAAGGCCAGTACGGCCGGGCGACCTTGTTCCTCGCCGGACTGAGCGGGCTGTTGACGACGATCCTGGGGATCGCCCTGGTATTTTTCCCGGCGCAGCAGATCACCTCGCTCTTCCGGTACGAGCTCTGGATGGTCGGGATGACGTTGTTCAGCGTTGGCCTGGCCGCATTCTTCTTTTTTGTTTATGGGCGTCGCAAAGCGCCACAAGCCATGAAGGTTCTCAGAGAAAACGAGCCCGTGTCTGCCGGCGGCAGCTCGGCGCGTTGAGATTCGCGGAGGTTTTATGCCTGGTGGAATCAAAGCTGACGTGAAGACTTATCAGATGTTCATCAACGGGGAATGGGTTACGAGCAAGTCCGCCAAGACGTTTCCTGTCTATGATCCTTCGACCGAAGAAGTGATCGCGCAAGTGCCGGATGCGAATGCGGACGATGTGAATCGCGCCGTGGCCGCTGCAAAAGTTGCATTCGAAGAAGGGCCGTGGGCGTCTACTACCGCGCAAGAGCGGGGGCGCGTGCTGTTCCGCATGGCCGAGAAAGTGCGCCAGAATCTGCCTGCCCTGGCGGAACTGGAATGCCGCAATACCGGCAAACCGATCGTGGAAGCGGAATACGATCTCACCGACGTGGCGACTTGTTTCGAGTACTACGGAGGGCTGGCAACCAAGATCACCGGGCACGTCAACCCGGTTCCCGACAATGCCATGTCGCTTTCGCTGAAGGAGCCCGTCGGGGTTGCGGGACAGATTATCCCCTGGAACTACCCGATGTTGATGGCTGCCTGGAAGCTGGCTCCGGCCATTGCCGCGGGATGCACATGTGTCCTCAAGCCGGCGGAACAGACGCCATTGACTGCTCTGGAATTCGCGAAGCATTTTGCCGATTGCGGCCTTCCGCCGGGGGTGGTCAACATCGTGACCGGATTTGGGGAGACCTGCGGAGCGCCCATCGTTCAGCATCCGGACGTGAACAAGGTTGCGTTCACCGGCAGTGCCGCTGTAGGGAAGATCATCGTGAAGCAAGCCGCCGATACGGTGAAGCGGGTGACGCTCGAGCTGGGCGGCAAGTCACCCAATATCTTCTTCGCCGACGCAGATTTCGAGGCTGCCATCGACGGCGCGCTGTTCGGCGTGTTCATTAATCAGGGTGAGGTTTGCTCGGCCGGAAGCCGTATCCTGGTGCAGAAATCGATTTACAAAAAGTTCGTCGACGCCATGACCGAGAAGGCGAAGAAGATCAAGCTGGGACCGCCGCTCGAGCGCGACACGAAGATGGGCCCGCTGGTCAGCAAGGAGCAATACGATCGCGTCAGCGAGTACCTCAACATCGGAAAGAAGGAAGCGAAGTTGGCGTCGGGTGGCGGGCGGCCGGACAAGTTCGCAAAGGGATACTACGTTCAACCCACGATTTTTTACGACGTGAACAACAGCCACCGGATCGCCCGCGAGGAAATCTTTGGCCCGGTGGCAGCGGTGATTCCGTTTGAGGATGAGAAGGACGCGCTGAAGATCGCCAACGACTCCCCGTACGGACTGGCTGCCGCGGTCTGGACGCGGGACATCTTCAAGGCCATGCGCGCGGTAAAAGCACTTCGCGCCGGGATTGTGTGGGTCAACCACATGCAGCCCACCTATGTCGAAGCTCCGTGGGGCGGATTCAAACAATCCGGCTTTGGGCGCGAACTGGGCCCTTGGGGAATCGAGGAGTATCTGGAAACGAAGCAGGTACACATCAATTTGAACGAAGCCCCGATCGGCTGGTACTGAGCCAATCGCGCGTTATGCGCGCGGTGACGGGGAATGTAAATTACAGCAAGAAATGGGCACGGCTTGAGCCGTTGAAAGCCGCGCGAGGAACTTCTTAAAACTGCAGACTGGAAACACTGATGTCGACTATCCAACTCCGCACACCCATACCCGGGCCAAAATCGATTGCCCTCTCCGAGCGCCGCGTTAAGGCCGTTCCGCGGGGCCTGTCTCACGGCACGCCGATTTATGTGGCTAAGGCGGAAGACGCCTGGCTCGAAGATGTCGACGGCAACCGCTACCTTGATTTCGCAGGTGGTATCGGGTGTCTCAACGTAGGACACCGCCGCGATGAAGTTGTGGGCGCGGTGAAAGATCAGCTCGGCCGTTTCCTGCACACTTGCGTCCAGGTTACCCCGTATGAAGGTTATGTCCGGCTGGCCGAGCGCATGAACGAAGTCACGCCGGGCCGCTTCGCGAAAAAAACCATGTTCGTGAACAGCGGCGCGGAGGCGGTGGAGAATGCGGTGAAGATCGCGCGGGCGTATACCAAGCGTCCCGCCGTGATCGCCTTTGAGGATGCTTTTCACGGCCGCACCATGATGACGCTGGCTCTGACCAGCAAGACGCATCCGTACAAGGCGGGATTTGCTCCTTTCCCCAGCGAGGTGTACCGGGTTCCCTACGCGTATTGCTATCGCTGTTCGTACTCATTGAAGTATCCGGCGTGTGACTTGTACTGTGCCCGGCATCTGGAAGACACCTTCAAGCGGGTCGTGGCCAACGAAGAAGTTGCCGCAGTCATTGCGGAGCCGGTACTGGGCGAGGGAGGCTTCATCGCGCCCCCCCCGGATTATTTCAAAGTCCTGATCGAGTTGTGCCACAAATACAACATCCTGTTCATCGCCGATGAAGTTCAATCGGGTTTTGGGCGTACTGGGACGTTATTTGCCTCGGAACGATATGGGATCGAGCCGGACTTGCTGGTAAGCGCGAAGTCCCTGGGGGGCGGTTTGCCCCTGGCGGCGGTGACCGGCCGGGCGGAAATTATGGATGCTCCTGGCGTGGGCGGTCTGGGCGGCACTTTCGCCGGAAATCCGCTGTCCTGCGCGGCGGCACTGGCGGTGCTTGATCTGTTCGAGCGGGAGAATTTGCTGGCGCGGGCTAATGAGGTGGGGGAGCACTTCCAGCGCCGCGCTCGCGAATGGCAGCGTCGCTGGCCCATGATTGGCGATGTGCGTGGATTGGGCGGAATGCAGGCGATTGAACTGGTACAGTCGCAGGAGAGCAAGACCCCCGCTTCGGAAGAGACCAAAAGGATTTCGCAGTACTGCTATGAGCACGGCCTGATTACGATCACTGCCGGGTCGTATTCCAACGTGATCCGCGTTCTCGTACCGCTCGTGATCACTAAGGAACAGATGGACGAGGCTCTGGACGTGCTCGAAGCCGCGATTGCCGGCGTCTGCGACTCGAAAGGGGCGATGGCACAGCTGGTTTAGAGTTGCTTGCCGCACTGGAGCGCACTCGCGGCATCGCGGTAGCGAGTATCATTGAGTGTTGTTCCAGGGAGTTCTTCCGTATCGCCCCACGGCTCCCCTTGCAGCAAATTCTTCGCGATAGCGAAAGGCATCACCATCATGAGCGTAGCAGCACCCCCTGGCAACAAAGTTACGAATTATGTCAATGGAGAATGGGCGCAATCCCAGAGTACGGAGTGGCGGGATGTGGTGAATCCGGCCACCGGAGAGATCTTGGCCAGCGTGCCGCTGGCCAGCGCGAGTGATGTCCATGCCGCCGTCGAGGCCGCCGCGGCCGCCTATCCCGAATGGCGCCGGACTCCGCCGGAAGACCGGATTCAGCCGCTGTTCAAGCTCAAGATGCTCCTGGAAGAGCATCTCGACGATATCGCGCGCGTCATCACTTTGGAAAACGGGAAGACGCTTGGCGAGGCGAAAGCCGAGATGCGCCGCGCGATCGAAAACGTGGAAGTGGCGTGCGGCATTCCCATGATGATGCAGGGATATAACCTGGAAGATGTCGCGCGCGGCATTGATGAGATGATGATTCGCCAGCCCCTGGGAGTCGTTGCGGCGATCGTGCCCTTCAACTTTCCGGGCATGATCCCGTTCTGGTATCTGCCCTACGCCATCGCGACAGGAAACACCTTCATCCTGAAGCCAAGCGAGCGGGTTCCGTTGACCATGCACTACATCTACGAGTTGCTGGAGAAAACGGGACTGCCCAAAGGCGTCGTGAACCTGGTCAACGGCGGGAAGGCGGCCGTGGACGCGCTGATCGACCATCCCAAAGTGCGCGCCATCAGCTTCGTGGGCTCAACTCCGGTGGCCCGGTATATCTACTCGCGTTCCGCGGAGCAGGGAAAACGTTGCCAGTGCCAGGGCGGGGCGAAGAATCACGTCATCGTACTGCCCGATGCCGACATGCAAATGGCGACTCAAATCATCAGCGATAGCGCTTTCGGATGCGCCGGACAACGCTGCCTGGCTGTGTCGGTGGCAGTGACGATCGGGGACGCTCAGAAGACCTTCCGCGACTCAATTGCCGACGCCGCTGCGAAGCTGCGAGTGGGAAACGGCCTTGAAGAGGGCGTGCAGATGGGGCCCGTGATCACTCCACAGAGCAGGGAACGCGTTGAATCGTTGATCGGCATCGGCGAGCGGCAGGGTGCCAGAGTTCTGCTCGATGGCCGGAATGTGAGCATTCCGAAGCATGAGCGCGGCAACTTCGTGAAGCCCACAGTTCTGGACGACGTGCCCGCCAGCAGCGAGATCACCGACACCGAGATTTTTGGGCCGGTACTGAGCCTGGTGCACGCCGACAACATGGACGAGGCGCTGGCATTCCTGGAACGCAGTGCGTACGGCAACCAGGCATCGTTATTCACATCCAGCGGCGCGGCGGCGCGGCGTTTTCGTTACGAAGCGCCGGCCGGGAACATCGGCATTAACATCGGAGTTGCGGCGCCGATGGCATATTTCCCTTTTAGCGGCTGGAAAAATAGCTTTTTTGGCGATCTGCATGGGCAAGGCCGCGACGCCATCGAATTCTATACGGATAAAAAAGTCGTTGTAGAGCGCTGGGCCAAAGAGCACAGCCGGAAGTTCTAGAGTTCGTCACCTTCGCGGTGAATGGACATTTCTGAGGACCTTATGACAACTGTTACCGAAACGCCGTCAATGACTGGGCAGGAAATCGTTGATCTCACCAGGAAGCACACGTTGTTCGAGTGGTCTGCGCAATCTAAGGTCGATCCCATCCCGGTGGCCAAAGCGAAGGGAATCTACTTCTGGACTCCGGAAGGGAAGCGCTTCATCGACTTCAACAGCCAGTTGATGTCGGTGAACATTGGCCATGGCGACGAGCGCGTGATCCAGGTGATTTACGAGCAGGCCCAGACGCTAGCCTACGCGAACCCTTTTATGGCCACCGAACCGCGGGCCCGGTTGGGAGCGAAGCTGGCCGAGATTACTCCTGGCGACATCGATACGTTCTTCTTCACCAACGGCGGGGCTGAGGCCAACGAGAACGCGATCAAGATCTCGCGATTCTTCACCGGACGTCACAAGATTATGGCTCGCTACCGCTCTTATCATGGCGCGACTGCCGGCAGCATTTCATTGACCGGGGACCCGCGGCGTTGGGCCGCGGAACCCGGTATCCCCGGGGTGGTGCGCGTGCTCGACCCTTATCACGGAATCGAACGCGGCTGGGAATCGGCAGAGGCCTCGCTGGCCATGATTGAAGAGACTATCCAATTGGAAGGCCCCCACACGATTGCGGCATTCATTCTCGAAACCGTGGTTGGAACAAACGGCATTTTGATTCCCCCTGACGGATATCTCCAAGGTGTGCGGAAACTCTGCGACAAGTACGGCATTCTCATGATCGCGGACGAGGTGATGGCCGGATTTGGCCGCACCGGGGAGTGGTTCGCCATTGATCATTGGAAGGTGGTCCCTGATCTCATCTGTATGGCGAAAGGCCTGACCTCAAGCTACCTGCCCCTGGGGGCTGTGGGCATGCGCCACAACATAGCGCAATACTTCCAGGACAAGGTGTTTTATGGAGGACTGACCTATAACTCGCATCCCATGGGATGCGCGGCCGCGCTGGCGACCATTCGTGTGTATGAGGAAGATCACCTGATCGACAACGCGAAGAAGATGGGCGTGATTATGAAGCAGCTTGGCTCCGACATGCAGGCCAGACATCCCTCGGTGGGAGCGGTAAGATCCATCGGACTGTTCGGTATTTTCGAACTGGTTCGAAGCCGGAAAACCATGCAGCCGATGGCGCCATTTAATGGGGCATCGGAAGAGATGGCGGCGCTCGGCCGTTTCTTCCGCGAGCAAGGCCTGTATACACTGGTGCGCTGGAACAGCTTCTATACGAATCCCCCGCTTTGCATCAACGAGCAGCAGCTACGCGATGCCTATGCGATCATCGACAAGGGATTGGAGATTACGGATCGCTCGGTGAAGGACTAGGGTGAGAGGCATCCCCAAATCGCTTCTATGGCGATTGTGGCGATGTATTTTTAAGGCAATCTTCTAGGCGGCCATCCGGTGCCGCGGGTAACGTCCCATAATCTTCTGGATGAACCCGTGGAACCGGTGAACACCGGCCGCGCCAGGGAGAAACATGAATGGGCACTGGCCGGGTATGACTTCCATCCCCTTTGTTTTGCAGAACTCAATGGCTTTCGAGCTGACGGCTCCTTTGCCTGTTGCCCGGTACATCCACACTTGCGTGATCCCCGCGGCGTAGCAGTCGGCGACAACGGTTTCAGTTACTTCGGGTGAGGTCATCAGGAGCGCGGCCTTGACTGGCGGCTGAATATCCTGGACACGCGAGAAGCAATGGCGCCCGTTGATGCTCGGAACTCCGGGGTTGACGGGAACGACGTCGTAACCACGACGGCAGAATTCTTCATAGAGCGAGACGCTGAAGTGTTTCGGCTCGCGCGAAACTCCCACCATCGCGAAACGTTTTTGGGCGAGGAAGTCTTCAATCATTTCCAGGGAGAAACTTTGTTCCGTCATGGGTGCTCCTTGGCCGTTCGTGCGTCAGGATAGCGGTCCCAGACGCATTCAGCAGTGACGTTGATCACAAAGGACCAACTCCGCGGCATCGGCTGCCAGAGCGCCAGGTGCCGCTTGCGCATTTGAGCGCCTGGGCGCACAATCTAGGCGTCAAGAACGCGCTCCGGCGAGCGAGTGGAACGAGATCCCACCGAGGGAGTCGATGAGATGAAACGGCTTATACTTTTGCTGACAGCTTTGGTTTCGCTTTCGATTTACGGCGCGGCACAACAAACCGACACCAACACGGGTTCTTCGGCCGGAGGCCAGACCGCCAGCGACCGGGCTCCGATACCGGCAGACACTTCCAAGGATTTTTGGGATGGAGACGATCCCAATTTTGCCAACCTGATCACGCATCCCTTTGCCAGCAAGAAGTACGTTCAGCGTCACACACAGCCGATCCGGGATCGCCTCAACGAACTCGATCAGTTGACGTCGGAAAGCAGCGCCCAGATCAAGGATGTGGATGCCCGCGCACAGCATGGCATCCAGTTGGCGTCGGAGAAGACGAGCCTTGCGGACCAGCATGCCGCTGACGCTGTGAACAAGGCGCAGCTTGCGCAAACTGCAGCCACTCTGGCCTCGACGCGGGTTGGAGATACGGAACAGAAAATCAGCAATCTTGACCAGTACCACGGAACTGCGCAGACCGAGATTCACTTCCGCCCGGGGCAGAGTGTACTCAGCAAGAATGCCAAAGACGCTCTCGATCAGATGGCGGTTCCGCTGAAAGATCAGCACAGCTACGTTGTCGAAGTTCGCGGTTTTTCTTCGGGAAAGGGCCAGGCCGCTGCTGCTGCCTCGCGCAGAATGGCCGATTCCGTTGTTCGGTATCTGGTGCTCACGCATCAGATTCCTGTGTACCGCATTTATGTGATGAGCATGGGAAATGCGACCGCGCCCGGCCAAACTCGCCTGACCGGCGGACGAGTCGATGTGAGCGTGCTGAAGAATGATCTGGTGGGCGCAGTCCAGCGCTAATCCCACGGCGAATCGAGCTCGAGTCGATTCGCCCATCGTCACGGGCCCCTTCACCGCAGAGATTGGGAATCGCAATCTGCTTCTGTACTCCACCTTGGGCCAAAGTTCCCTCTAATTGTGATTTAGATCACAGACCGTTCGTTACTGTGGCTGGATGATATCCAGCAATGCTTTAAGGTCTGCGTGAATGTAGTTGTAAGGCAGTCACTCCCGTGCGGAGGGAACGTGGCTGCAGGCTGTGGTGCGCTGCCAGACCCACAGGCGGCAGGCGACACAGTCTTCCCCAGGAATTCCAAATCGCGAGGTTGGCTATGAGTTCTGCCGATCTGCCGAACCTGCACGAGTACTCCGCGAAGCGGTCCCAGACACCAGTGTGGCCGTATGCGACGGCATTGGGCGCCGTTACCGTCGTAGCGCTATTCCGATATGTTCTCGATATCAGTTTCGGGTCAGCGCATCCCTTCGTCCTTTTTTGGCCAGTGATTATGCTGGCCTCTCTGTGGGAAGGATTCTGGATCGGCCTGTTCACCACTACTTCTTCCGCGGCATTTGCCTGGTACTTGAGTGTTCCGCGGGCGAATTCGCTTGCCTCGGCCACTCCACGGGACGTGATCGGGGTCATGCTGTTTTTGATGATGGGTACGGTGATGAGCGGGGTCGGCGACGTTTTCAGGCGACGAACCCTGAGGCTACGGGAGTTCGAGAAAGCGGTCGAGGGCGTGGAAGAGATGATCGTCGTGATTGATCGGGACTACCGGTACCTGATCGCCAATGAGGCATTTCTCCGGTATCGCGGCATGAAAAGGGCAGACGTGATTGGCCGTCGCATCGCTGAGGTCGCAAATCCAGGAATCTTCGAGAACACTCTTAGGGGAAAAGCAGACGAATGCTTTAGCGGCAGAATCGTGCAATACGAGATGTCAGATCATTATCCAGTGCTGGGTGAAAGGCACCTCGTCAACACGTATTTTCCCATCGATGGGCGCGGCAGGATTGACCGCGTGGCCTGCATCTTACGCGATATCACCGACCGGCGGGAATCGGAGCGCTCCTTGAAGCTTTTCCGAACGCTGATCGATCAATCCAACGACGCGGTGGAAGTTGTGGATGCGGACACGCTCAGGTTGCTGGACGTGAATGACAAGGCCTGTAAAGACTTGGGGTATAGCCGGGAAGAATTGTTGGGCCTGAGCATATACGACATCGATCCGACCGCCCGCGAAGGATGGAAGTCAACCCTGCGGGAAAAGCTACGCGATGCGGGATCGCTGCTGGCAGAGACAATCCATCAGCGAAAGGATGGGTCGACATTCCCGGTGGAAACCAGCCTTAAAGTCATCAAACTGGATCGCAGCTACATTCTGGCGGTTTCCCGGGATATTAGCGAGCGCAAGACGGTGGAAGCGAGCCTCCGGGAGAGTGAGGACCGGTACCGCGATCTCGTCGAAAACAGCCAGGATCTATTGTGCACGCATGATCTGGAAGGAAGGTTGCTTTCGGTGAATCCCGAGCCGGCGCGAATCCTGGGATACGAACCCGCCGAACTCATGAAGATTCCGATGCGGGGACTGATCGTGCCTGAGTATCGGCAACTGTTTGACGACTACCTCAACCGGATCAAAGTGACGGGTGCAGACCAAGGGCTAATGGTAGTTATGCCGCAAAATGGAAAGCCTCGGACTTGGGAATATAACAACACGCTCCGTACCGAAGGAGTTTCCTCTCCCATCGTCAGAGGCATGGCGCACGACATCACGGAGCGCAGGAGAGCAGAGGCGAGGCTATCCAGTTCGGAGCAAAAGTACCGCTTGTTGTTCGAGAAGAACCTTGCCGGAGTCGCGATTGCAACTCTGGAGGGGGAGATCGTGGATTGCAATGACTCGTGCGCGCGGATCCTTGGTTATGGTTGCGCCGAGGAGGTTCGAGGACGTCCAGCTGCGGACTTCCACTTCGACCCGGAAAGCCGGAAGCCTCTCGTCGACGAGCTAAAACACAGTGGTGCCTTTTTGAGCCGAGAGATGCAACTGCGGCGTAAGGACGGCAAGCCGGTCTGGGTGCTGATCAACACGGTTTTGCTGCCAGATAACGGCGGTCCACAATTAGCGCAGGGCACGTTGATCGACATCAGCGAGCGTAAGAAGGCTGAAGAGGCTCTGCGGCTGCGGGAAGAGGACTATCGCAGATTTGTCGCTCGGAGTTCAGAGGGCATCTTCCGCGAGGACCTTGACGCGCCCCTTTCCGTCACTCTGCCCGAAGAAGAACTGGTTCACCACATCCTCCACGATTCTTATATGGCGGAGTGCAATGATGCGATGGCGAGAATGTACGGGTTTTCCTCGAGCCAGGAAATGCTGGGAAAGCGGCTGACAGAATTGCTGGCGGAGGACGACCCCGCAACATCGCCATGACTCGGGAATTCATAAGGTCAGGATTTCACGTACTGGAGAGGGAGTCTCACGAAGTGGATGTGCAGGGTAATCCGAAAGTGTTTCGCAACAGTATGATCGGAATCGTGGAAGATGGGAAACTGCTGCGAACCTGGGGCATTCAGCGGGACGTGACGGAGCAAGTGAAGTCAGAGCAGGCCCGCGCTGAGGCAGAGGCTGCCTTGCGCAAGAGCGAAGAGCATTTTCGCATTCTGGTGGAGCAGGCGTCGGACGGAATCTTTCTGGCGGATTCCCAGGGACGATACATCGATGCGAATAGCGTTGGAGCTGAGATGTTCGGTTACTCACGGGAGGAGATCATTCGGCTTTCCATTCGCGACGTGATTGCCGAAGACGAGATTGCCCGTCTTCCCTTCGAGATCAGCCGCTTTGACGGAGGAAAAACTGTCCGAAGCGAGTGGAGATTGCGCCGGAAGGATGGTTCTTGTTTCCCGGGCGAGGTATCCGGCAAACGACTTCCCGATGGACGGCTGCAGGGCATCTTGCGCGACATGACGGAGCGTAAGCGGGCGGAAGAAGCCATGCGCCGGAGCGAGGAGCGTTTTCGGGTGGCGCTGAAGCATTCGCCAATTACCGTCTTCAATCAGGATCGAGATTTGCAGTACACCTGGATTTACAATCCGCAACTTTACTGGCAGAAGGACGCGCTGGGAAAAACTGACGACGAGATTCTCGGGCCGAGAAAAGCCGCGAATCTTACCAGGATCAAGCGGCAAGTGTTGACCACCGGCGTGGCTGTGCGAGAGGAGATCATTGTCCCCAATGACGGCAGGCGCTTTGCTTTCGACCTGAGCGTCGACCCGCTATTCGACACGGCGGGCAACGTAGTTGGAATTACCGGCGCGGGCGTGGATATTGCCAAGCTTCAGGAACTGGCGGACCGGCTACAGTAATCCAAAGACCGGTTGCTGGAGGAAAAGTTATATTTGGAAAAGGAAATCAGAACGGAGTTGGGGTTTGCCGACATCATCGGTAGAAGTCCGACTCTGGAAGAGGTTCTGAAGAAAGCCCGCATTGTTGCCCCGACCGACTCGACCGTATTGCTGCTGGGGGAAACCGGGACAGGCAAGGAGTTGATCGCCCGTTCCATCCACAGGCTGAGTTCAAGGCGCGATCGGACCTTTGTGAAACTGAATTGCGCCGCCGTGCCCTCCGGCCTTTTGGAAAGCGAACTGTTTGGACATGAGAAAGGAGCGTTTACGGGCGCGGTCAACCAGAAAGTTGGACGCATCGAATTAGCCGACAAAGGAACGCTTTTCCTCGACGAGATCGGCGAACTCCCTGCGGATCTGCAGCCCAAGCTGCTTCGAGTGCTCCAGGATCGCGAGTTTGAGCGCCTCGGAAGCGTGCGCACCCTGCACGTGGACGTGAGAATCATCTCGGCGACAAACCGTGACTTGCGCCAGGACATTGCGCAGAAGAAGTTTCGTGAAGACTTGTACTACCGCCTGAATGTTTTCCCGATTCAGTTGCCGGCTTTGCGCGAACGAAAGGGCGACATTCCTATTCTTGTGCGCCACTTCGTGGATAAGTATGCGGCACGGATGGCAAAAAATATTCACGGAATCCCGGATGAGACCATGCGGGTCCTGGAAAACTGGAGCTGGCCCGGCAATGTCCGGGAACTGGAAAACATGATCGAACGCATGATCATTCTCAGCAAGGGGGAGATGTTGGCGCTCCCCCCGGCAGAACTCCAGGTGCAAATCGATGCTGCCTCAGACGATCTCGGCGAGATGGAGCGGGAACACATTATCCGAGTGCTGCGGGAGACCAATGGAGTGTTGGCGGGCGCCGATGGAGCAGCGGCGCGCCTGGGCCTGAAACGTACGACGCTGCAATCGATGCTGAAGCGCTTCGGAATCGAAGCCTGGGAATTCCGACACGGAAGTGAAAATCCTGATCCGGCCTAGATGACACGCCCGTGAATGATTGGGCTAGCGAGTCCTGCTTGGTCTTCAATCGCACGAGTCACCGCGAACGATCATTTTGCCAGGCGATTGTATTTCTTGAGCGCTTCACGAAGGCGATCGTGCGGCAAGGCGATGACCGTGCGGTTATTGATGCCAGTCATGGTATCGGCTGCAACCATGGCATTGATGACGGCCTCCTCGGTAGCTTGGACGGTGGCAAGAAAAACAGGGTCGAGCGCATCGTTGGGCAGCATCGTCAATTGATGCAGGCCCTTGGTACCGACCGCTCCAGGGTTGGCCGTGGAGAAGGCGATGAAGATGTCGCCCGATCCATCGCCGGAGTAGCTCCCGTCCCGGCCAAGACCCAGGGAAACCTTTTTCGCGATCCGCTTGAGCTGAGTGGGGATCAGGGGAGCATCGGTCGCCACTACCACGATGATCGAGCCCACATCTCCCTGCCAGACCGTGTGCTCGGGAATCTCCCGGCCGACGTTCACCCCGGCAATGCGGAGTTGTTCGCGGGAACCATAATTGCATTGCACCAGGACCCCCACCGTGTAGCCTCCAGCCTTGGCGTCGAGCACCCGGGAACTGGTCCCGATGCCACCCTTGAATTCGTTGCAGATCATGCCCGTGCCGCCGCCGACGTTGCCTTCTTCAACCCGTCCCGCATGGGCCGTGTCGAGTGCATGAAAGGCGTCCTCGGGTTTGACGTGGAATCCATTGATGTCGTTGAGATAGCCATCCCAGGTCTCGGCGACCACGGGTAGCGACCACCAGTAGCCTTCCATGTCGGGCAATCCGCGCTTCACTTTCCAGGCAATAACGGCATCCCGCACTACTCCCACGCTATGAGTATTCGTGATCATTACGGGGCCGTTCAGGAATCCAGAATCATCGACCCAGGTGGTGCCCGTCATCTCGCCATTCCCGTTGAGTGTGAACCAGGCGGCAAATACTGCGTCGTTGGAGTTCTTGCCCCGCGGATGAATCGCCGTCACACCGGTCCGAACAGGGCCTTTGCCAACTTGAAGCTTGCCCTCGCCCGAAATCAAGGTGGTGTGACCGACCTCGACTCCCTTGACGTCGGTGATGGCATTATTCGGACCCGGATTTCCGTCGAAAGGAACTCCCAGATCGCGGGCGCGGGGTTTCGTTTCTGCGAACAGCGATGCAGTGGAAAGCAGGCATACAATCTGAAATGCGCAGGTGCGCAATGAACGGGACATGGGGCCTCTCCGGGGGCAAAGCAGGGAGTATACAGCCTTGCCGCGCTCGTGAAGGTGCAGGGTTTGGTGCCCTCGCGACCGCCAACGTTCTGAAGTACAATCGCTGCACGAACATATTTTGGGGGTTCAAATGGACAACTGGAAGAAAGCGGCAGTGCTCGGCTCAGTTGCCGCGGCCGCGATTTTGTTCATGAAAAAGCGTTATGCGGCAGGGGTGTTGGCCTCAGGAGCAGGCTTGGCTGTGCTTGCTTCGGAATATCCCGAGAAGTTCGAACAGGTGCGGCGAGCCCTGCCCGACTATTTTGATCGCGGCATGCAGGTGATGGAAATGGCAGCTACGGCGGGCAGGCGCATCACCGAAGCCGCCGGCCGCGGCGCCCTGGATGCCTGGGATTGAATGGGCGGCGTCTCACAGCGGCCAAATTTATTCTATTCCCAGCTGTTTTCTTGCCTCCGGGCTCAGCCGTTCGGGAGTCCAGGGCGGCGTCCACACCACGTTCACGGCAGCATTGCGGATACCCGGTAATTGTTCCAGCCGGGATTTCACTTGCATGCTGATGTTCACGTGCTCCGGGCAGCCCTGAGCCGTGAGAGTCATGTCCACGCTGACGTCCTGCTTGTCGGCATCTGCCGGGGCGAAGTTGACCTTATAGATCAATCCCAGGTCCACGATGTTGACCGGAATCTCCGGATCATAGCAACTCTTCAGCGCACTCAGGACATCTTCTTCCGTGACAGGCATGTCGGCGACTCCTCTGCTCTCAGTTTACAACGGACGGCGGCCGGGCACGCCCCCCCTGGCCAAGCGTTTGATAAAGTGACCGCATGTTGAGCCCAGAAGCAAAACAGAGAATCCGCCTTGTATTGTGGGCGCTGCTTGCAATTGCCACGATTCGGGCCGGCTACATTTTCTACCAGCGGTATCAGGACCGGGTTGCCGCCGAAAAACAGAAGAGCGCGCGAGATGTGGGGTATTCTAATCCCGATTACTATGTCAGCCCTAAGAAACTCTATCCCTACGATTTGAAGTCTGCCAAACAGCTCACGCAACAGCCGGAATGGGTGAAAGAGGGCTACCGGTATAACTACTATCGCTACGATGCGGGAACCAGGAAGGTCGAATTCGGCCATGAGGCGGGACTTCTAGGACCTATCGAGAAGGTGGCGATTACTGACGTGGTAACCGCCACTCCTCCTGGCGCGGCGCAAAAGCGTCAAGTTATGGCTGTGTTCGAAAAGGACGGGAAGAGCTTCGCAGTGCCAATCGGATATGCGGGTGAAGGGGAGTACAAGATCTATTCGGACGAGATGTTTTACATCGAGGATCCGCACGAACTCTACAAACATTGGCCGGCCGATGTGTGGGAAGCTGTCGAACAGCATCAGGTGAAGCCCGGCATGAATGAGATGCAAGCCGTGTTCGCCATTGGAATGGGCAGGCCCGATGCCGGAAGCAGTTCGGAGGAGAAGACGGTGCACTATCCGAATGGCGGGAAGCCCGTGCTCGTCGTGTATCGCGACGGGAAGGCGGCGGAGATCAAGGCGGATTCGTCGGGATCGTAATGTCGTTGATTTCAAGCATGTGAAATTCCGATTCAAGCCATCCAAAAAACGGTTCATCCGGCCCGCCGAAAGATGTTGACCGCCGCCTTCTCCCGACTTTACTCTGAATCCCGATGAAATCTCATCGCCACCACCGCCATCATCATCGCGCCCACTGCGCGCCGGCGGGATGCACCCTGAGATCGCACTCTTCGTAGAAAAGCAATAACACGAGATCAGGCCCGCTGAAGCGAATGCTCAGCGGGCTTTTTGTTTTACTGAAAGGACACGATGGACGTGGAACTTGATTTCGAAAAGATGAATGGCCTGCTGCCGGCAATCGTGCAGGATTCGCAAAATGGGGAAGTGTTGATGGTCGGGTTCATGAATCGCCGGGCCTTGGACCTGACCCTGCAGAACGGCTACGTGACCTTTTTCAGCCGGACGCGGAACACCCTATGGACCAAGGGCGAGAGTTCGGGCAACCGTTTGCGCGTGATCGCGGCGTGCACGGATTGCGACCGGGATACCCTGCTCCTGCGTGTCGAGGTGGAGGGAGCGGGAGTAGTTTGCCATCGCGGGACGCGTTCGTGCTTCACCGAACCGGTTCTTGCGCCCGCCCGGTACGCGGTCGTGGCCGAGGAGTTCCAATGAAGCTGCGGATCGGAATTCCGAAAGGCAGCTTGCAGGAGGCGACCCTGCAGTTGTTCACGCGCGCCGGGCTTCCCGCGTACACCAATGGCCGCTCCTACTTTGGAACCACAGCAGACCCGGAAATCGATTGCATGCTCATTCGCGCCCAGGAAATGGCGCGCTACGTCGAGCATGGCGCGATCGATGCGGGCCTCACCGGACTGGACTGGGTTGTCGAGAGTGGGCTCGAAGTGGCCACGGTGAGCGATTTGAGTTACGCCAAGCGAAGCCGCGGCAAGGTGCGCTGGGTTCTTGCGGTGCCGGAAGAATCTCCGGCGAAAGGCGCGGAGGACCTTTCCGGATGCATTATCGCGACTGAGCTGGTGAGGGTCACGAGAGGGTACTTTCAGAGGAAAAATGTGGATGTACGCGTGGAATTCTCCTGGGGCGCGACCGAAGTCAAGCCTCCGATGCTGGCCGACGCGATCGTCGAAGTCACGGAGACGGGCAGTTCCCTGAAAGCGAACCGCCTGCGAATTCTCGAGACGGTGCTTGAATCCAACACCCAATTGATCGCAAATAAGTGCTCTTATGCGGACCGCGAGAAGCGGCGGAAGATCGACAATCTCGCGCTCATGCTGCAAGGTGCGATGGAAGCGCAGGACCGGGTTGGCCTGATGCTGAACGTTCGCAGAGATAAGTTGGCGGCCGTCCTGGCCGTTCTTCCTGCGCTGCAGAAGCCCACCATCTCGCATTTGAGCGATGAAGACTGGCTTGCCGTCAACACCGTGATCGACGAAAGCGCCGCCTGGGATGTGATTCCCCGGCTGAAGGAAGCGTGCGCCGAAGGAATTGTGGAGTATCCCCTGAACAAGGTGGTTTTGTGATGCAGATTCTTTCCGGAAAAGAAGCTTCAGAGCGGATCGAGTGCATCGCTGCGCGGGGCCAAAGGTTCGGCGCGGTCGAAGCGCGGGCCCGCCGGATCGTGAATGACGTGCGCTGCGGCGGAGATGCGGCGCTGCGCCGCTATTGCGAACGGTGGGACGGTTTGTCCCAGCGGCCGCTGCGGGTTGCAGACTCGGAACTGGGCGCCGCCAGAAGATCCCTGGCTCCGGAATTGTCCAGATCTCTGCTGCAAGCCGCGAAGAATATCCGTCGATTTTGCGAATTGCAGAAGCCCCGCTCATGGTCGCGAACTCGCGGGGGCGTCTCTGTGGGGCAAGTCGTCCAGCCGTTAGAGTCGGTCGGCTGTTATGTTCCCAGCGGTCGTTATCCCCTGCTTTCTACCGTGCTGATGACGGTGATTCCGGCTCAGGTCGCGGGAGTAAGGATCATTCGAGCGGCATCGCCGAATCCATCCCCGGACGTGTTAGGGGCGGCTGCCATGCTGGGGGTGCGCGAGTTCTATCGCATCGGCGGAGCGCAAGCCATTGCTGCCCTCGCCTATGGCACCGAGAGCGTTTCGCGCGTGGACAAGATTGTTGGCCCGGGAAACGCGTACGTGACTGCGGCCAAGAAGTTGGTGGCGTTTGATTGTGCGATTGACTTCCTCGCCGGGCCAACGGAAGCCGTAATCCTGAGCGAGTCAGGAATACCGGAGTTCATCGCTGCGGATCTGATCGCGCAAGCAGAGCATGACGAAGAGGCACTGGCACTGTTTATCACCACCTCCCGTAAGCTTGCGCGAGCAGTCTCCCAGGAAGTGGCCCGCCTGGTCATAGGAAATCGGACCGCGGAAGCAGCGTTGCGGAAGCATGGTGCGATTTTCGTTGCGGAATCGAAATCTCGGGCGCGTGCGTGGGCGAACCGCCTGGCTGCGGAACACATCACGGTCGATGAGGGGGATGTCGCTTTCATTCAAAATGCGGGCTCTATCTTTGTGGGCGACTATTCCGCCCAGGCGGCGGGCGATTATGCTTCGGGTCCGAACCATGTGCTGCCCACGTCAGGCCAAGCCCGATTTCGCGGAGGCCTGAGCGTGCTCGATTTTGTCAAAATCATCTCCCTGCAAAAGCTCTCAGCCCGCGGCCTGCGGAGTATTGCGCCGGCCATTGAATATCTAGCGGCAGCGGAAGGCCTGGATGGCCATGCCAATTCGGTTCGCCTGAGGTGCGCGCGTGCTTAAGCCCAGGCAAGCCGTCCTGAACATGCCTTCGTACCACCCGCCGTTGGCGGGGCGGCAGGGAATGCGGCTCGACTTCAATGAGAATACCGACGCCTGTTCCCCCCGGGTGCTGCAACGTTTGCAGCGGCTATCTGCGGACGATCTTGTGAAGTATCCGGAGCGCGAGCCGCTGGAGGCGGTCATCGCAGAGTTCCTGAACGTGACTCCCGGCGAGGTGTTGCTGACGAATGGCGTTGACGAGGCCATTCATCTGCTTTGCCAGGCTTACCTCGATCCTGAAGACGAAGCCGTGATCGTGGTGCCGGCGTACTCCATGTATGCCGTTTACGTCGCAGCCACGGGGGCGGAACTGGTCAGGGTTCGCGCGGGAAAGGATTTCAGCTTCCCGCTTAGAGACGTCAAGAACTCTATTAGTCGCCGGACGCGTCTGATCGCCATTGCGAATCCAAACAATCCCACGGGCCGGGTTGCGCGCTGCGAGGAACTTGTGGAGATCGCGCGCTCTGCTCCTGATGCACTGCTTCTTGTGGATGAAGCGTATTTCGAGTTCTACGGCAAGACGATGCTGGATTATCGAAACGAGGCGCGAAACGTGTTGGTCGCGCGCACTTTCTCGAAGGCCTATGGAATGGCCGGACTCCGCCTGGGCGTGCTCATCGGTGATGAGGATCAGATACGCGGGTTGCGCCGCGTAGCCTCACCTTACAACGTAAATGCAGTCGCGCTGGCTTGCTTGCCCGACGCGCTCGAAGATCACGCCTATATCCAGGAGTATGTACATGAGGTTCGCGAAGGGCGCGCGCGTCTGGAGCAGGCCCTGAACTCGGCTGGTGTTCAGTACTGGCCCAGTGAAGCCAACTTTGTCTTACTGCGCGCAGGGCAAAGCAAGGCAGATGCCGCGAACTTCGTTGAGCAGATGCGGCAAAGAGGCATCCTGGTTCGCGACCGCTCCGCAGATGAGGGATGCGAAGGCTGCGTGCGGGTCACTCTTGGACGACGCCAGGTCATGGACCGACTGCTCCTCGCGCTTACCTCTGTGCTGGAGAACTTTCCGCAGGGAGTCTCTCCCCGATGAGGAAGGGAACCGTGAAACGACTCAGCAAAGAGACTCAGATTCAGCTTTCGCTCACCATAGAGGGGCGGGGGAGCTACCAGGTTTCCACCGGTATCCGGTTCTTCGATCACATGCTTGAGTTGTTCGCCCATCATGGTGGATTCGACCTGAAGCTACGGGCAAACGGCGATCTGGATGTCGATCAGCACCACACGGTGGAAGATGTCGGCATCGCGCTGGGTCAGGCCTTTGAGAAAGCTCTGGGCAGCAAGCGCGGCATTCTACGTGCCGGATACTTTCTCATGCCGATGGATGAGACCATGGGCATGGCGGCGGTAGATTTTTGCGGGCGTACCGCTGCGGTCGTCGAAACCAGGGTGACAACCCGCCTTGTGGGTGATCTGCAGGCCGAACTGGTCGACGACTTCTTTGAGGGTTTCGCGCGCGGGGCCAAAGCCAACGTCCACGCCAGGGTTCTTTACGGGAGGTCGAATCATCACAAGATCGAGGCTCTCTTCAAAGCTTTCGCCCGCGCCCTTCGGGCGGCATGCTGGCGGGATCGAAGGATGCAGCGTCTCCTGCCCTCTACGAAGGGAATACTCTGATGATCGCCATCGTCGATTACGGAGCGGGCAACCTGAGTTCGGTGAAGAAAGCATTGGACTGGCTGGGCCGGGAGAATACCATTACGTCCGATCCTGAGCAGGTGGAGAAGGCATCCAGGATCGTACTCCCCGGTGTTGGACATTTCGCTTCGACCGCCAGCCTGGTCCGCTCAGGATTGCGGCAGGCAATTGGCTCCGCCATCGCACGTGGTACGCCATTTCTCGGGATCTGCGTCGGCATGCAGTGGATGTTTGAAGGCAGCCAGGAGGCTCCCGGGACTGCAGGGTTAGGACTCATGGAGGGGAATTGTGAACGCTTTCCAGCCAGCGTGAAATCCCCGCATGTGGGCTGGAATTCTCTGCAGATCGACTCTTCGTCCCGGCTGCTTCGCGGAATTCCTTCACCTTACATGTATTTC
>Ga0070741_10002648_pt1 | contig 47128 bp, 45 predicted proteins | sample Coa_R1_4_FD_66440 | JGI IMG/M metagenome (GOLD analysis project Ga0070741, IMG submission 66440) | Surface soil microbial communities from Centralia Pennsylvania, which are recovering from an underground coalmine fire - Coalmine... | ecosystem: Environmental > Terrestrial > Soil > Unclassified ... | reverse complement strand
GATAATTTGGGCGCGTTGCCTAGCCGTGAAGTGCTGTCGAGTCGATCGGATTTTTGCCATGCCGCCATCTTCGCAGACTCAAGCGCGCCCTGACTAGGTGGGGTTAGCAATACGGATACTAACGAGTGGATCTGTTGGGTTACCTCGGCCAAGCAAGAAGCCACCAGAAAGCGCCGCATCGACGTTGGAATTGATAAGATGCGGGGAGGCATGCGTAGGCCGTGCTGTTGGCCCGGATGCCCACATCGTTAAACTTTGGCGCTCGGCTCAATCAAGTCTTCCACCGGCCACATCCTTTCCAGGTCATCGGCAGCACGAATCTCCTCCATCAGCTTGGCTCGTCTTTGCTCCATTGACCTATCTGCTGCGTCCTGTTTCTCGATCAGGTAAATTCTGCTTGGCGACAATTTGAATTTCCTGGCCACCTCGGTCTGAGAAATTCCCTGGTGCGCCGCAATTCAAGGACTGCCGGTTGCGTTCTTCAATCGGGATCATTCACTGGTTTTCCTGAAGACGCTGCCCGGTTGTATCCCCTTCAACCTGAATACCGCCTTTCACTACCGGAAAGCTGGCGAATTAATTCCCGTGGGTGAAAGCAAGAGCCACCAACCTTTTAGAGTCCTGTGGTCTGAGAGTCCCGCCCCTCAATGCGATCGGCAAACGCATCCAATTCGCTCCCTGCCTTCGGCACCCCGGATACAGAGCGTGCGTTGTTGAATGCTTGGATCCAGGCGCTGCTCGAAACTAGCGGTTAATTCTGCGGCAAGTGACTACATTGCAGCGAGTAGCGTCTACAACGTCCGAGATTTGTGTTGTGGGTTAGCGGGTTGAGTCGATCAATTCGACAGCATAAAGGTAACTTTACAATATGAAGGAGCAGAGTAAGATGCCATTAATGAACGTGGAAGTTCTTTCCCAGGGGGTGTTTGTCTGTCTTCCCAAATGGCAGAGTGGAAGCATCTCTCTTCATTCTTGTTAGGCAGCGAGACCGTCAGGAGATTTTATGAGCACAAAAATATCGGCACTAAAACGAGCGACCAGCGCATTCAAGAAAGCCGTTGGGCCCAAGCGATATGGAGTTCACGGCAAGCCATTCATTTGCCAGTTTTGTGGGCACGCCCGGTTCAAGGTGCTTGGCGGCAACATATCCGTTCTGGCTTTGTATTCTTTTGCGTGTGCAGAGTGCGGCCATGTGGAGTTGTTGCGACCAAACCACCAGTTTTGGATGACAACGCTGCCTAACACAAGTCGAGCCACCGAATGAGCGGCGACAACATCAGTTTGAAATTCGGGCACCGGAGCCCGCCGCTCATCAGTGCTCTTGTTCGTTAAGTGTGCATTCACATCACCGAGCACCAAACAATGAAAATATGAAATACTACAAAGCACTTTGGGGCGGTTGGTTGGTGAGCATCTCAGTGTTGATGACGGTTTTGTGTTTGGGAGGTGCGGCCTACGAATCGCTGCTGGGCAAATGGTGGCTCAGCCTCGCGCTGGTGGCGCTCACGCTGGGGTGTGCCCTCTTTAGCATCCGAGGCTATACGGTAACCTCGGACGCAATCTTGGTGCACCGGCTTTTCTGGGTGACGCGACTGCCGCTGGCGGGCTTGCAATCGGCGCAAGCCCTACCCAGCGGTCTTTCGTGGCGAGGTATCCGCATTGGCAACGGGGGCTTTTTTTCGTTCAGCGGCTGGAGTTACGTTCCGGGTCGGGGTTTTTTCCGGGTGTTTGTCACCGATCCGAACCACAAAGTGCTCCTCCGCTTTGACAAGCGCCAGGTCGTGCTCTCGCCCTGTGCACCGGAGGAGTTCATTAATGATCTGCCACTTGCGAGCCATGCCGCTTAACCTTCTGACGGAGCCGACAGCCGCCAGTCCTGCTGCGTGCGTTTGCGTGGAGGAATTCGTTGCTCCCAGGTTTCCTCGTAGCTCATGAAACCGACATTGCCTATTTGCTTCTCGGCGCTCCTTATTGCGGGCGTCGTGTAGGGTCAGGATTCGATGACTTTGGAGCAATTCAACGCCCTCGTCGCGACACCTGGTGACACCAACGCACTGCGCGCTGAACTGGCGTCGTTGCCATTCTGGAAGGTAGCCAAGTGCAGCACTGTTTTCAAACTCCCCGATGGTCGGGTCTTCACAGACGAATCTGTTGCGACCACGAAAACGATTGGCGGCAAATATATCGTGTGCAGCATGGACTCCCAATACGCCAAGGAACCGATGCGAGCCGTGATAGCATATGATGAGAAGGCCTCAGCCATAAGGTCCTGGGGGATTAGTGGCGGCAGTCTTGCAGTGAGCACCGTTGTTCTGTACCCCGGAAAGGGGCTCACCGCATCATCCGGCGCACATGGAGAATTTATTGAGATTTCTGTGGGAACCTATTCAGAAACGGAGTCCTTCTCACGAGTGTCGGTGTATAAGAACGGGGTGCTGTCTCTTACGCGTGATGCCAGGTACTGGCCGATGAAAGCCGAAGGAGCGGGCGAAGCGAACGGGAAGCGGCTGTTCAGCTCGGAGACGAACTCAACATCGGGGTCGCCTGCCTCCCCTGGCTCACCCTGATTATTATCCGTGGAGAAGACGATGAACCCGGTAAGAACAGATGAATACGACGCATTCGCCTCTGACTATCATTGGCTGTATTCGGGCACTCCCAACCGGATGAATAGGGTGTTGGTCCAGTAATTCCCCACTTCTGCTTTACCTTCACAAATCTCCACTGCCACTCCTGATTGCACCGGTTCCCCAAATGCATCCTCGTCAAGCCAATCACCACAGACCAGAATCCCTTCTTGCCAATGCCATAAATCCTGAGCAATGGCGACATCATGAAGTCCAGCCCTTCCACCGGCCCATCCAGACAGATGTCCATGAATTCCCGTAAACTGATCTGGTGTTTTCCGGCTGCCACGAAATGATCCACGAGCCGTTTCCTCGTAACTACAATCGACCCCAGGGCATCAATCAAGTCTTCCACCGGCCACATCCTTTCCAGGTCATCGGCAGCACGAATCTCCTCCTGCAGCTTGGCTCGTCTTTGCTCCATTGACCTGTCTGCTGCGTCCTGCTTCTCGATCAGGTAAATCCTGGTTGGCGACAATTGGAATTTCCTGGCCACCTCCGTTTGAGAAAGTCCCTGGCGCCGCAATTCAAGGATCTCCCGGTTGCGCTGTTCAATCGGGATCTTCACTTTTTTTCCTGAAGAGGTTGCCCGGGTGTAACGTGTGCACCCGTGGTTTAGTTGTGAGGAGATTTCGACATTTCGCCAAGCTTAAGTTTAAATACCGGGTTTCCCATGGCCGAAGCATAGAGGACGTCGTTCACCGGATCCCAGGCGCAAGCCAAACCAGTTTGCACTAAAGGCAAAGTTTCCTTCCTTGGGCTTGAGGTCGGCCACCTGCCTCCAAGACTCGCCGGCAGTTTCTGTCTTGAACACTCCGTCCTTGCCAATCACCACTATCTCCTTCTCGTCGTGGCCAAAGAATGGACCTTGCCAAATGTCCACTGCTTTTCCCTGTGATTGCCAATTCGCTCCGTTGTCTTTGCTGATGATCAAACCAGTGGCGCTCCCTAAATAATGGCAACCACGGAAAAGGACCGGTATTCTGGTTTGTGGATTAACGGAGGAGACTTTGGCCCAGGTTTCGCCAGTGTCCGTGCTGCGATAGATACCCTCTCCTTTGCTGTAAATCAGGGTTGTTGCATTCAAGGCTCCCACCATCGAACCATTTTCACGAGCATCACCGAGATAAATCACCAACTTTTTCCAGGTGTTTCCCCCATCCGCTGTCACGTAGACCTCTCCTGGCGGCGTGGTTTCGTGTTTGGCCGCGATGATGGTGGTCATTGCAGGTGCCTTCCAATCCACTGAGCCGAAGTCCCAGTTGCGCCCAAGACTTTTGAAGCTTTTCCAGTTGAGCCCATCTGCCGTCCAACCGGCGGATCCATCCAAAGAAAAACTGGCCATTCTCGTTGGTGAGTTCTGGTCCGCGCTTGTTGCCCACCCGGTTTCGTCCCTGCCGGAAATGTGGTCACCGTCAATGCGCTGCCAGGTCTTGCCCTGGTCGGAGCTGCACCAAAGGCCACAACCGACCACTTTAATCGTGACGTTCCCATTGAGTCGGTTCGCCACGACGCCCGAACAGCCTCCCGGCCAGGGTTGCTTCGATCCACTATTGGTTAACCGCTCCAGCAACGAGCTTGAAACATCAGTCCACTGGTCAGCAGCCTGGATTGAAGGTGCGAACAAATTCAGGGAGCAGATGACCAGGGAAAAATGAAGCATCCAAGACATGGCGCTTATTGTGACCAGTCGAAGCACTTGCCACAAAACAAAAGGCGCAACACCCCTGGAGAGCGTTGCGCCTTCGAGGTAAAAGAAATTACAGCCTCGATTTGCCTGCTGCCTTCGCCTTCTTCCAACGCGCTTTCGCTGCTGCAGATATTTTGGCTTTGGCGGCCGCACTCATTTTCCTCTTGGGCTTTGTTGCTGAATCAGATGCTTGTTTGTCTCCGGATTTACGCCGCGCTTTGGCCCATCTTGCCTTCTGAGCTGCGACAATTCTCGCACGACCCTCTGCACTCATTTTCCGCCTGCCCTTTCTCGGCGCTTGAGGTGCTTCAGTGACAAAAGGCACTGGTATTTCGCCGCCAAGAATTTCATTCAATTGATCCTGCAGTTCCAGGATTCTCTCTTGGAGAGCCGCTGCCTGACGTAGTTGTTGTGGTGACAGATTGGTTATATCCATTAGGGCGCATTGGATACCAGGAAGAGCAGGCAAATTCAAGTTCGAAAGCCGAAGTTTTCACCTCGGCACATCGACATACTCGCTGAGCCTTACTTTCAACTCGTCAACCAAGGCAGGCTCCATGTACCGGTAATCGTCTGGGATGTGGAGGCAGATGACCTCCTTTTCAAGCAAGGCTTCTCCAAACTTCTCCCTCAACATTCGGGCGTGCTTCTTTTCCATGACGAAAATGATATCGGCCCAACCGATGTGACCTTCATTGACCCGGACCCTTGCTGCTGGCGATGTCCCGGCTGATTTGACTGCGTAACCTGGAACGCCTTGGTACATGTGCTCGGCAGTCAGGCTCCGCAGTTGGTTTCGGCTGCAGACGAAAAGGAGTTTCTTGGCTTCGCTCAAGAGACCATTTCTTCACGTCGAGCTAACCAGCGAAGCCCGGTTGAATAGCTGCTTCACGGTCGGCCGGTTTAGAACCAGAATCGTGAAAACCCCCAGCACAGTTCCAAAGGGCATAAAGATACATTCAACACAGGCTACGACGAAACAGAACTGGTAGTGCTTCCTGCGGGCGATGAACCGCCCAACCATTAACACCAGGACCGCGAAAGTCCAACCAGCCAAAATAAAGAACGAAGCTATGCCGACGAAGAACCAGCCAATAAATGCCGGCGGCTGATTGTTTCCCGGGCCGAACGTCTGAGGCGCAAGGATCATGAACAAACCGATGACCAAGTGGATGACCGGCAGGCAGGCAAAGAACGCTGCCAGGCCACTCACGATGTAATGGAAAATCGCCAGGAGCTTGAGGTGCTCGATGTCGGTGTTCTCTTGTGGGGTAGGGGGGTTCTCGAGCATGGCCAGAGGGTGCCACAATGCGACGGCGGGCAAAGTTCTAAAGCTTAACTTTTATCTCAGGATCGATACTTCACCCGTCACCACATCCAGCGTCCAGTCCTTGGGTTCAGGCAACCACAGTTTACCGTCTCCAATCTCCAACGGCATCCAGAGATAGCGTGAATCCCATTGCGTTCGGGGTTTCCAAATGTCACCCATGAAAATCACCGTTGTCGTTTTGGTGCCCACCACTTTCAGCATCATCGTGGATTGGGAGCCATATGTTTTGCTTTCCGGTGGGGCGATGTCCTTAAATTCGGACCAAGGCCCTTCCAAGCTCGTTGCGGTGGCGTATTTATTTGGATTCGGATCCCAACCCGTCAGAGCCGAGCCAATCACGTAATAAAGGCCGTTGAGATGCACCAGGGCTCCGCCTTCCAGGTGCTCTTTTACCAAGCAGACCTCTTTTTCTACGTTCAGGTAATCTTCGGAGAGTCGTGCGATCCGGAAGCCGAAGGGGCGATCCTCGAAGATCAAATATGCGGTGCCATCGTCATCAATGAACTGCCCAATGTCACGGCTCTCATGATCCAGCGGTCGAAAGCTCCTCAAATATTTGTAATCGCCGTCGATTCTGTCGCAAGTGGCCACGCCAACCCGAGCAAGCTTGTAAGTACCATCGTCAACATGGAGGTACATGACGTAGGTCTTGGTCTTTGCGTTGTAAAAGACCTTGGGCCTTTCGACCACTCGTCTGGGCCCGAAGTTTTCCGGATCTCCCAGCTTGAGAACCTGGTTGCGAAAGGTCCAGTTCGCCAAATCCTTCGAGGCGTAGCAACTGACAAAACGTTTGCTCCTGTCCTGACCCTGAGACCGGTCCTCGCCAAACCAGTAATAGGTATCGCCCAGTTTGATGATCCCGCCACCGTGAGCCTGGATATGCTGGCCTCGATCATCCAGCCAAAGCTGGCCAGGTTTGATCGTCTGGGGAGTGGCAAACGCATTAGCTGAAATAAGGAGAGATGCTGCGCCGGCCAGAGCCTGCCATGTCCTGAGCTCAATCATGCTCCGAGGATAATGTGGCAAACCACCTTGCCCAGGATTTTCGGCTGGCTTATATGGAAGCCAAGTCTATGCTCAACCAACCCGCTACCCCCGCTCCTTGAATTCAACCGGATTACCAAGAACCAAGCGACAGAACCAAGCAAAGGAATAACATTATGGAAGCAATGACGGTCATCATTCGCGGTCTTGCGATGATCGATGCCAAGCTCTGGGAGATCATGAAGTCGCAGAGGAATCACAACCAAGCGGTTGAGCAGCTCCTGGGGAGATTCGCGACCGAACATCGGCCAAATGATCTCGGAGGATCCAATGCCGGCTTCTGATTCCGAGCCGTCCCATGAGGGCGGTTCGCCCACCGTGGCCCGCTTTGGGGATACCCATTGGAGCGTCATCCTCTCGGCCATGGACAAGCAACGCCCTGTCGAGGCCGTCGACGCTCTGCAACGGCTCTGCCGGGTTTATTGGCCTCCCCTATACGCCTTCATCCGCAGACAAGGCGAAACCCCGCACGATGCACAGGATTTAACCCAGAAGTTTTTCGCCCGCTTTCTGGATAAGGATTACCTGGCCTCGGTGGACCAGGCCAAGGGCCGGTTCCGGTCATTCATGCTGGCAGCCCTTAAGCACTTTCTTGCCAACGAACGTGACCGGCAGCGGGCGCTAAAGAGGGGTGGAGGCTGCGCCTTCGTGCCGGTTGATTTTCACAGCGCGGAAAGCCACTGTCGGTTCGAGCCGGTGGACAACCTCACGCCGGAGGTCATCTTCCAAAGGCGGTGGGCGTCCGCCTTGTTGGAGCAGTCGATGGCGCGGTTGCGCAGTGAATACGCCTCTGCCGGTAAGGAGTCCTTGTTCGAGCAACTCAAGCACACCCTCACGGAAGGGAGAGGAACGATTGCGTATGCGGAGTTGGCATCCAGCTCAAGGATGAGCGAGGCAGCCGTCAAAATGGCCGTGCATCGGTTGCGCCAGCGGTATCGGGAGGCCATCCGCTCCGAAATCGCTGCCACCGTTGCCGACCCGTCCCAGATCGAGGATGAGCTGCGGGAAGTGTTGCGCGCGTTTGGGACTTAAACTTCAGACGGGCTGTTACCTTTTCGGCGAATTGCTTCTGTATTAAGCGAACAAAACGAAAGAAATTGTTATGGAAACGAGCCGACTTTGCCAACAACGCCTGCAGCCGTTGCCTCAGAATGCTCCGGAAGGTCTTTGCCAATTTGCCTTGCCCAAGTCGAGCTCGGGTTTCGCGCCAGTCTGGTTCGGCCCTGTTCGGGATTCCTGAAATCGTCCGAAGCCTGATTCCCAGGCTGGTGCTTGATTTTTCATTGTCCACGCAACCTGCCGATGGGTCAAAGGAGGGACGCCTCCGAAAGCCGTGGGCTAGAATGAGGGCACTGAATCACGACATCCATGACTCCTAAACAATACAAACTGCTGGCGCTGACATTTGCGGTCCAGGCGCTGTTTTACGCGGTGATGGTGATATGGCGCTTCCCGACATGGACGATTTGGCCAATGCTGCTCCCGCTCCTTGGGTATGCTGTTACGCTCTACGGTGCCCCGATATTTGCCAAGCGGTCAGCCATTCTCAAGATGGGGGTTATCACCGTCTGCGCCTTCTTGCTGACGATGGCTGCGCACATAATGCTGGGTGTTCTTTTCCTGCTGTACTCTCTGGCTCTGCGGGGTGGGGTACGATTCTGGGGTCCAGAATGACGCAGGTCAGGGTGTTTCACGGGCTCGGCGGCTTTATTGCAGGATGCTTGAATCGGAAATCGAGGAAATCGAGACCGCCGCCAAAACGGCTAAACACGCCTAATGGATTGGAGGCCTTAAAGTGAGCCGTGATTCCTTGTGCCCGAATCCACGCGAGCGCAAGATCTGGTGGGCAAAAGTCAATCGGGCAATGGAGGAGGTGGAGGAGGCAGAATTCGAGGCGCTCAAGCATCGGTTATGCACCCATCGCGACGGCAAGGAGGTGTTCATCGAAGACTGGTGTGCCGCCGCGTACCCTGAAAGCACAAACAGGTCTCGGGCGCAAACGTCAGCCTAGGAACTTTTCTCTCGATTTTGGATTGCTCCCTTTCTTGGGTGGATTGCCGCGGTCTGTGTCGACCAATTGTGGATCATCTGGCGCACACGGTTTTACCGTTGTCCGCGTGGTGTGGTGGCTTCTCTGAATCCCGGAGAACGCAAATGGGTGTTCGATGGTTCGGAGGCGTCACCGTTCTAGGCAAGGGCTACGGCCCGACCTTCACGCGATAGAACCGTTGTTTGTCGGAGGCGGTATGGTCGATGACGTTGAACGAATTAGTCGTCGCGCTGTTGGTGACGAAGAGAGACGTCCAGCTGGCACTCAAATCTGTCGACATCTCGACCGTGTAATTTTGACCGGCTACACCGGTGAGCTGCATTTGGAATTGATTGGCCAACCAATTCGGTGAACCCAGAACCAGTACCGGTTTTGGATTGATAGTAATGGAAAAGATTTTATCCAGCGCGGAGGAATTTGAGTCGCTCACGTGCACTTTGAAAGAGGACAATCCGTTGGTGCCGGGAATGCCGGAGATGAGGCCCGCGGGGTTCAGGATCAGGCCTGGAGGCAAACTGGCTGAGCCAAGCGCCAGGCTCCAGTTATAGGGCGGTTGTCCGCCGGTGGCACCGAGTTGACTGTTATAAAACGAGCCGACGGTGCCGTTGGGCAATGAAACACTCGTGATCTGCAACGGCGGCGGGGGCGGGCTGGAAATGAACAGTGACAAGGTTTGATAGACTATGTTCGATGCGGCATCGGTTACCGCCACATCAAAGTAGAACGGTCCGCCAGAAGTCGTGAGGGTGCCGGCCAGCACGCCATTGCTGCCCAATATCAGATTCTGCGGCGGGAGGGCGGAATAACCCGGAATGAACCAGCTATAAGGCGGCTGACCCCCGGAGGCCTGGATCGTTTGGCTATAGGGACTGCCGTTCGTGCCGCTGGGCAAAGACATCGTCACGATTTGCAGCGGCGTGGATGGCGGAGCAATGTAAAGGGACAGGTTTTGCGACGACGAATGGCCGTTGCCGTCATTCGCACTGACGGTAAAATTATACGTACCGCTGCTGTTGGGCGTGCCTTGAATTGACCCGTCCCCGCCAAAGCCCAAGCTGGAAGGAAAATCCTGCGGGTCGTTCAACGACCAATTAAGGGGGCCTCCTCCGCAGCCTGAACCCTGAAGGGTGAAACCAAAGAAAGAACCCACTTGGCCATTCGGCAAATTGGTCGTGAGAATCTGAACGCCATTGCAAAGTTGAACGGTGAAGTTCGCCGAGCCCGCGTTATTGTTAATGGTGACATTCTGATTGGCCGGACATTGATAACTACCGTTGCCGAGCAGGTTATCCAGGCCATCGTTGCCGCCTCCGCAATTGACGCTGACGCTCCAGGTTCCATTGCCGACATTTAACGAGTAATTCCCATTGATATCGGTGTCGCTGCTGACGTTAAAATCCACGTTATTGATCGTGGCATAAGCATATACCCCAACGACCGGGAGGTTGGTCCCATTCGCCTTGACGTTGCCGGTGATATAATTGGTCGCAAGGAGGGCCGTAAAGTTGGCCTGCACAGCAGTCCCGGCGCTGATGTTCGTGCCGCCATTCTGATCAAACGTCGGTTGTGAAAAAATGTACCCCGTGGGACCCGTGTCGGTGCTGACTGAAAGCCACCAGGGGTCATTGGGACCCAAGCCACCCAGCACCGCGGCAACGTAATTTCCGTTCACGTCCGAGTAGGCGTCGGTCTGATAAAGGTAGCTATTGTTATCGTTGCCATAAATATCATAGCCCGGCAGAGGATTTCCCAGCGAGTCCTTGACGCTGCCGTAAACCAGGGCCGTGGCCTTTGGCACGGTTAGGGTGACCCCCGTTTGCCCGGCGCTCGCTTTGGTTCTATTTTGCAATCCAAGATAGCCGTGGATAACCAGGCTCGTGTCCTCGGCGCGGAGCGCCCACTGGCCGGCGCTGGCTTGGACGCTCGAGGTGAAATTGCCATTCGTGTCCGTGTAGCCCACTCCCAAGAGGCCGTTGGCCGACTGGACCGACATAAGAATACCAGGCAGCCCAATGCTGGCATTGCTGGCGTCAACGAGTTTGCCCGAGATGGTGGACGTAGCGTTCAGCACCGTCAGGTTCGTGTTGATGGTCTTACCGCTGCCCAAGGTGATGATTGGCGGGGCCGAGAAATCGACGACATAACCGTTCTTGAAAGCCACCGGTGTATAAGTGCCGGGAGGAGCCGGGATGCTGTAGCCACCCGAGTTGTTCGCCACCGCACTTGCCAGCGGCGAACCGCCCGGCCCGTTCTTTCCCGGGCGAGGAGGTGGAAACAACAGGACTACGGCATTGGGCAACGTCGTGCTGGTGCCGTTGCTGACGACGTTTCCGCTGAACTTTTGGGTGTAGGGGAGGTTGGTTACGCTAAAAAGGCTCGTTATCGGCACAAAATGCCCACTCGGACTCGAAAGCCTGAACACATATTGCCCGGCAATCTGTTGAATGAAGTCGCCATTCTGGAAGTTCAGCTTGGCGGTGATTTGTCCTGCTGTCGTGTTGATGTCCTCGGGCACGTTGAAATTGGTCACGCCTCCGATCACCATGCCCGCCTGGCCGTCGGTCAGGTTAAACTGCTGCACAAGCCAGTCGCCGGCATCAATCACACCATTGGTATTGAGGTCCAGGAACTTCTGCACCACGACAGTGTCGCCGCTTGTCAAACCGGTGACCTGCAATGTGATACGTCCGTTGTAGGTGTTGCTGACAGCCGCCGGTGTCATGGTGAACGTTACGGCGGCGTCCACTGACGAGCACAGGATTAGTCCTAGTTGAAATACAGCCAGATTCAAAGCTGTTCTGAGACGAAGGGGGAGTATTTGTTTCATCAGCTGACTCTTTTCTCGGAATCGATCAATTTGTTTACCAACACGTTAACAGCATTTACGATGCCGGAGCCTTAATAGAGCCAGGTGGATAGCTGAAGTCGCCTCGAGATGTGCCTGAAATGCCAGTGCAATTTATGTGCGCAAATTGCCAAAAAGGGGCTAGTCGGGCGAGAGAGCTGGAAGCTAGAAAAGTTCGGAAACTGCGCAGCTTGTGGAGACGACTCAAAAGTTCGTGTGCCGGCACTGCTCGAATGAGTGGAACGTGCCCGTTTCAATTTTTGGCCAGGAATTAATCTGTCCTCGCTGCTGGCAAACATCACCAAGCGAACCGTTAGGTTCATCGTTGCTGCGGCGGCAATCCATTTATAAGTGGTGGCTGCAACGGATTTTTGGAACATCCGGTCGAGCAGGCTGAAACCTTAATCGCGGTTTGCAGTGCCAGTGGTTTGGTCTTCCCGCTTGACCATCCGCACCCTCCTCCTCAGGCGGTGGCGTCGTAAAATCCTTCCTCGCGAGACTGGCCAAAGCCTCACCTAAAACTGGCCACTTCTGACTGTCGGTGGCAGCCGCTTGGTCGGGTACTTAGGCGGGGACCGTGAGGGGTTTTACGCTGACAGTAAAAGAACTGTCGTTCAGTGCTTTGGACGCCGCCACGATGTACGACTCGCCAAAACCCAGGCGCTCGACCTGTCTTTCGATTTCGACCCAATCGGCAACACCCCCAACGAACAACACCGTGTTCCAGGCTTTCAGTTCAGCACCGAGCTCGGCATCCGTGAGCAGCGTTGTGTGAGTCCGAATCATTGTTCCAACTAACGATACCAAAACCAGAATTGGGTGCAAGCCTGGGAGAGCACGCAGACACTGGCGCTGCGGCGGACCTGACCGGCAGTGCTCGTGTTTTCAACCCCCGCTTTTGTGTGTGTGAGGTGCTCCGGCCGCGTGCAGCCAGGCGTGCTGGACGTGCTCGATGATTTCGTCCATGCCTTTGCCGTGCTTAACCTGCGCGAATACAAAAGGGCCGTCGCCGCGCATTTTGATAGCGTCGCGCTTCATCACCGACAGGTCTGCGCCGACCAATCCTGCCAAATCCGTCTTGTTAATCACCAGCAGGTCCGATTGCGTGATCCCGGGGCCGCCTTTTCGCGGGATTTTGTCCCCGCCCGAGACATCAATCACGTAAATGGTGTAGTCAGCTAATTCGCGGCTGAAATGCGCCGCCAGGTTGTCTCCGCCTGACTCGATCAGCAACAGCTCGGGATTGCATTCGCGTTGCAGTTCTTCCAGGGCGAGCAAATTCGCGGTGATATCTTCGCGGATGGCCGCGTGCGGGCATCCGCCCGTTTCCACGGCGCGGATTTTTTCGGCTTCCAGCGCTTGATGCCGGATCAGGAATTCGCCGTCTTCCTTGGTAAAGATGTCATTGGTCACGGCTCCCAGACGCATCCGGCCGCGCAATCGCTGACACAAGGCAAGCATGAGTGCGGTTTTGCCGCTCCCGACAGGCCCGCCAACGCCGACTGTAAATGCGCGCTGGGAGAAGTCGCGAGATACCGGGCAGTCGCGCTGATGGAAATGACCTGGGCCATCGAATTCGGGGTGCGAGTGTGGATGATCGTGAGAGTGGTGGTGAAGGCTCATGTTTGAAAAAGCCGCGAGTAGAGGCGGTCGTGAGCGCCCTGCCACAGTTCGAGCAAGGGCGCAGTTTGAGCAGCTTCGCCTGCGCGAAGCCTTCCACAGCGCAAAGCAACTTCTTCAGCGTATTGGCAGAGTCCAACTTGAATCGCTTGCGCCGCCATTGGACCGGTGATGCCAAGGCGCACGGCGCTGGCCAGCAGCGTGCGAATATTGAGAAACAAAAACAATCGTACTGCGACACAGTGACTCACGTGCAGCAAGCGCATCGCGGTCCCGAACACCGGCGCCAAATGACCGGGAAGTTTTTGTTTCAGAACCTCGGAGCGGTACTCGCCCAGCGAGGCACCCCCGAAACTTTGCGCGACCGCCATCAGAAAGGCCTGACCTTGGGCCCGGCTCCCCCGGTTGGCGACGTGGTTGGAGAGGAACGCGTCGCAAATCCGGTCCAACTCCGCGAAAGGGCGGACATCGTGATAAGCCTCGTTCAAGAAGGGCAGGGCGGCTCGTCCGGCCTGAGCCAGTTGGGTTTGCACAAACTCCGTTAAGTCCTGGCAGGAACAAACCTCCCCATGCTGCCAGGCAGCCTCCAGTCCATTCGAATGGGCGAAACTGCCCGTGGGAAAAGCGGAGTCGACCAACTGCCAGACCAACCATTCGTTCTGCGTTTGAGACTCACGTGAATCGGGAATGATATTTCGCGAATCGTCCGTCGCGCTCGCCATCCTGGAGTTGTTGGCGAGCGGTACGGATTCTACCGAGTTGTCGGCGCTCTCGTGCATGGGATCAAAACAGGAAATAGCGTTGCGCCAGAGGCAAGCGCGCGGCCGGCTCGCACGTTAGCAATTCGCCATCGGCCCGGACCTCGTACGTCTCCGGATCGACCGTGATTTTGGGCAGCGCATCGTTCCATTTGAGGTCTCGTTTGCCGACCTTGCGGCAATTGCTGACGGCTTCGATTTGCTTGCGCAGCCCGTAACGCCGCGCAACTCCTTTGCTTTTGCAGAGTTGACTGACGAAGGCGATGGAGCAGGGACCGCTGGCCTGGCCAAAGCTGCCGAACATGGGCCGCATAAAGACCGGCTGAGGCGTAGGAATACTGGCGTTGGGATCCCCCATTTGCGACCAGGCAATCACCCCGCCTTTGATCACCATTTCCGGTTTGGCCCCGAACATGGCCGTTTTCCAGAGCACCAGGTCGGCAAGTTTGCCGGGCTCAATCGAGCCGATCAAGCGGCTCATGCCATGCGCGATGGCCGGGTTGATGGTGTATTTGGAGATATAGCGCTTGATGCGCAGGTTGTCGTTGGTGCCTTTCTCGGCAGCGAGCCGGCCACGCTGCTGTTTCATCTTGTCCGCCGTTTGCCACGTGCGAGTAATGACTTCGCCGATTCGGCCCATGGCCTGGCTGTCGCTGCTCATCATGCTGATGGCGCCCAGATCGTGAAGGATATCCTCGGCGGCGATCGTCTCGCCCCGAATCCGGCTTTCGGCGAAGGCGACGTCTTCGTGGAGACTGGGGTCCAAGTGGTGACAAACCATCAGCATATCCAAGTGTTCATCGATGGTGTTGACCGTGTAGGGCCGCGTGGGATTGGTTGAACTGGGCAGCACATTGGGTTCTCCGCAAATCCGGATGATATCCGGCGCGTGCCCGCCACCCGCCCCCTCGGTGTGGTAGGTGTGAATCGTGCGGCCCTTGAACGCCGCGATGGTGCCTTCAACGAAGGTGGATTCATTCAGAGTGTCGGTGTGGATCGTGATTTGAACATCGTACTGGTCCGCGATCTTGAGGCAGCAATCAATGGCGGCAGGAGTCGTTCCCCAGTCTTCGTGCAGTTTCAAACCGATGGCACCGGCCAGAATCTGCTCCGGCAAACCCGCTGGCAGCGCCGTGTTGCCCTTGCCGGTGAAACCAAAATTCAGCGGAAGGTCATCAACCGCTCGCAACATCATTTCCAGATGATGCGAGCCCGGCGTGCAGGTGGTCGCGCAGGTGCCGACGGCCGGGCCCGTGCCTCCACCCACCATTGTCGTGAGGCCGGCGGCAATCGCTTCGTGGGCCTGTTGCGGACAGATGAAATGAATATGGGTATCCAGTCCGCCCGCCGTGAGAATCAGTCCTTCTCCGGCGATCACCTCTGTGGTCACCCCAATGATCATTCCCTTGGCGACCTTGGCCATGACGTCCGGGTTACCAGCTTTTCCAATCCCCGCAATCAGCCCTTTTTTGATCCCGACGTCGGCTTTGTAGATCCCGGTGTAATCGACCACCAGCGCATTGGTAATCACCACGTCGAGCGCTTCGGCGTCACCCACCCCGGCGGCTTGCCCCATCCCTTCGCGAATGACTTTTCCCCCTCCAAATTTGCATTCGTCGCCATAAACCGTGTGATCCTTTTCCACCTCCAGCACCAGCGAGGTGTCGCCCAGCTGCACCTTGTCTCCGGTGGTCGGGCCAAACATTTCGGCATACGCCGCCCGTTTCATCTTATGGGGCATGAGAAAAGCCTTTCGCTTTGACGCGTTTGAGGGCGATCTTTTGACCCGCCGCGGAGATCTTTCCATTGGCCAGATTATTCCCGCCGCGAATGATTTTGCGTCCCGCGATCTCTACCAACTTGACCGTTTTGGTCTCCCCCGGCTCGAAACGCACGGCGGTTCCGGCGGGAATATCGAGCCGCTTGCCATAGGCCTTGGCGCGATCGAATCGGAGAGCCGAGTTGGTTTCAATGAAATGAAAGTGACTGCCGACCTGGATCGGACGATCGCCCAGATTGGTCACCGGCAGTTCAGCGCTCGCCCGGCCCACATTCAATTCCAGTTCGCCTTCCACGGTCTCCACCGCGCCCGGGACCCCTTCCGGCTCCGCCGGCTTGAACACGGACAGGTCAGGCAAAGGGAGGAAGCTGCCGTGCAACGCCAGGGCTAAATCTCCATTCTCGCTGGCGATGGGGTGATGCACGGTCACTAACTTCGAGCCATCTGGAAAGGTCCCTTCGACTTGCACCTCGGTGATCATCTCAGGCACGCCCGGCATGACCTGGTTGCGGCCGAGAAATTTTTTGCCCAGACTCATAAGTTCGGAAACCGATCGGCCCTCGCGGATGAATTCCAGCAACTGTGTGGCGATCAACGCCACTGACTCCGGATAATTCAGGGACAGTCCTCGCGCCAAGCGCTTCTGGGCCAGAAAGCCGGCGTTATGCAGCAGCAGCTTTTCAATTTCATGAGGGGTGAGATGCATAAGGGTCTTCTAATTTCGGCGTGACCATGGATCATCACCCAGACATTCGGCCACCGGGGCGAGGTACCGTCGCACGCTTTGCTCGACCTCAGCGACCTCTTCGCCCGCCAGTCGCAGGAGCGTTCCATCTTGAAGGGGACTGGCGCAGGCCAGGAGGGACTGGCGACGCTTGATTCCCAAGTGCTGCACCTCCAGCAACGCGCGCTTGGCCGCTTCCTGCACCGGAGCGCCAATCAGCAAGAGCATCGCGAAGCAATTGAATCGGCCCGTTCGATGCCGAGCGTTCAAAGGGCCTTCCGACTCGTCCAATGAAGAGGCGTCAACAAAGAGCAATTCGCGCCCGGCCTTATCCAACTCATGGTTGACGCCGTCAGGACCGCGGGCCGGCTTGCGCCACACTTCGTTGCGAGTCGAAAAATGCGCAAAGCTCCATCGTTCGCCGCATGCCGCGCGTCCTGCAGTAAACCAATCCAGCAAGACCAGGCCCGCCTCCGGCCCCAACTCGAATTGCTGCCGTTGCTCGTAACTCGATTGGGCGAAGGGCTGGACTGGGGCCGGCGCGAAGACCAGCAATCCCCCCGCCTCGATACTCGCACTGGTGGCGTGTCCGCAGGGCAATCGATGCGGGTTACGGTAAACTTTCGTGGATGCCTGGGTGCCTAAAAAGCAGCGCGCCTGCGCTCCGACGCGCAAATCCAGGCGCGTCTGATCCCCGGCCACAAGCCCGCCGCCAAAGTTGCTCGCATAAGTGCACACACATTGCCCGCGCGAACGAGGGGTCAGCAGCTTCATCGGGTTCGTAGCGAACGAAGTGGTGACAGTGCTCTGGTTGAAAACCTGTTCCACTTCCAACGCCGCGCGGCCCCGATCTTGAAAATGTAATCGCATGCGCGCCAAATCAATCAGACAGTCAGATGTCGGCGGACCGTCTCTTGCTCGAGTGCCTTGATCGGGCCTTCAGCCACGATGCTGCCCCGGTCCATGATGTAAAAGGCGTCGCCTACCGACAGGCAGAAGTCAACGTATTGTTCCACCAGCAGAATGCTGATTTTTCCTTCCTGCTTTATCTTGATGAGCGTCTCCCCGATTAGGTCAATGATGTTGGGTTGAATTCCCTCGGTGGGCTCGTCCAGCAGCAGGATCTTAGGCTCAGTGACCAGGGCGCGAGCGATGGCCAGTTGCTGTTGTTGTCCGCCGCTGAGCGCGCCGCCTTTACGCCGCAGGAATTCTTTCAGGATCGGAAATATTTCCAACACCCGTTCGAGCTGGGACTGGTCTTTGATGCCGTGCACCACCAGGCCGATCTTTAGGTTTTCCCAGACCGTCAGGTGAGGAAAAATGTCGCGTCCTTGCGGGACAAACCCGATTCCGCACCGGGCGCGTTCTTCCGGCCGCAGGTCGTTAAGGTTTCGGCCCGATAACGAGGCGGAGCCGGTGTCCGGTTTGACCACGCCCATGATGGCCTTGAGAGTAGTGGTCTTGCCGACACCGTTGCGCCCCATCAGGCAGATCACGCCGCGGTCCGGCACATTGAGGGTGACCCCACGGAGGATTCGAGAGCCTTCGTAGGAAACCGAGAGATTGGAGAGGGCCAGCTTCAATGGTGGTCCTTCTTCTTGCGGCCCAGGTACACCTCGATGACTTTCTCGTTGTTCTGCACCTCATCGACGCTGCCTTCAAAGAGCACACTGCCCTGGTGCAAAACGGTGACCTTTCGGGCGATTTGGCGGACGAACGTCATGTCGTGCTCGATGACGATGATGCTGTGTTTGCCCGCCAGCGAGAGCAACAGTTCGCCCGTTTTGACGGTTTCTTCATCAGTCATTCCGGCGGCTGGTTCGTCCACCAACAACAGCTTGGGATCCTGCGCCAGCAACATGCCGATCTCCAGCCACTGCTTTTGGCCATGCGCCAACGACCCGGCACGCACTTGTGCCTTTTCTGCCAGCCCAACCGTTTCCAGCACCTCCCCGATCCGTTCCCGATGGCGCGCCGTCACCTGTGTGAAGAGCGCCTCCCAAACGCTTCGTGTGCCTGGCAGCGACAGGAGGATATTCTCAAAAACTGTGTGCTCGATGTAGACCGAGGGAGTCTGGAACTTGCGGCCGATTCCCAACCGATTGATCTGGTATTCATTGAGGCGGGTCAGATCCGTGTCCCGGCCGTACTCGATCTTGCCTGAATCGGGACGCGTGCGGCCGGTGATCAAGTCCAGCATCGTGCTCTTACCCGCGCCATTGGGCCCGATGATGACTCGGAGTTCACCGGAATCCATGTAAAAGGTCAGCTCGGAGATGGCCTTGAAGCCGTCGAAGGTTTTGTTCACCCCTTCGAGCATCAGGATAAATTCTTTATGAGAGGCGCTCACTGCTTTTAACCAGTTCCTGGCGCGGCTCAGGTGTTTCAGGGTCGTCTTTCAGCTTTGGCCCGAATCGCCTGCGCAGCGCCTGGAGCTGCGCGGGTAGCCCGACCAACCCCTTGGGCATGAATAAAGTGACCAGCACGAACAGGGTTCCCAGAATGAGCAACCACATGTCCGGGAAAGCCCGCGTGGTCCAGCTTTTGAGGGCGTTGACCCCGATGGCCCCGAGCACCGGGCCAATCAAGGTCCCCCGCCCCCCGACAGCCACCCAGACGACCGCTTCGAGCGATTTGTCCGGAGCCATTTCGCTGGGATTAATGATCCCCACCTGTGGGACGTAAAGCATGCCTCCGACCGACGCGATGACCGCGCAGAGCAGGAACACAAAGAGCTTATAATGTCCCGCCGCGTAGCCGCTGAAGAGCACACGATCTTCCCGGTCCCGAATCGCTTGCTGCACCAATCCGAACTTGGTCTGGCTGAGCCAGCGACAGGCCAGATAAACCAGCACGAGCATCAGCGCGCTCGCCAGGTAAAGACCGCGCTGGGTGGCTGGCGCCCGCAGATCGTGACTGAGCAGGAATTTGAAATCGGTAAACCCATTGTTGCCGCCCATGAGCAGGCTATTGCGAAAGAACAGCAGGCACGCGGCGTAGGTCAGGGCCTGTGTGAGAATCGAAAAATAAACGCCTCGAATCCGCGAGCGAAAGGCCAGGTGCCCGAAAACCAGCGCCACCAGGCCGGGGAGCACAAAAACCATGAGCAAGGCAAACGGGAAGCTGGCAAAAGGCCGCCAGAAAGCTGGCAGATTATGCCATCCGAGAAACACGAGAAAATCGGGAATAGGTTCATGATATTGGCCCAGGGTGCCGATCATGCGCATCAAGTGCATGCCCATCATGTAACCTCCCAGGGTGAAAAAGAGGGTTTGTCCAAGACTCAGCAAACCGGTGTATCCCCAAAGCACATCAACGCTGATGGCCAGAATCGCGTAGCAAAGGTATTTGCCATAAAGGTTGATGCTGAAATCGCTCACGTGCAGAAAGGTGCCGGGCGGGGTGAAGGCGTTCAGAGCGGGCAACAAAAACAAGAGCAGCCCGACGGCCAGGACAAAGCCTCGTTTTGATCTGCTGTGGGGTGCCGGCATGGTTCAGTCCAGGCTCCGGCTGCGAACGCTGAACAAGCCTCCAGGCTTCCACTGCAGGAACACAATGATGGCGACGAGCACAATGATTTTTCCGGTGACCGGTGAGCCGGTGGTTTGTTGCAATACCTGGTCGGCGGTGCCGATTCCCAAGGCCGAATACACGGTCCCCACGATGCTGCCGACTCCCCCCAGGACCACCGTCATAAAGCTGTCCACAATGTAGGTTTGTCCGAGGCTCGGCCCGACGTTGCCGATTTGTGACAGGAAAGCCCCCGCCAGCCCAGCCAGGCCCGAACCGAAGGCAAAGGTGAGCATGTTAACGCGCGCCGTCCGGACGCCCAGGCAGGCGGCCATGCCGCGGTTTTGCATGACGGCTCGAACAAGCAAACCCAAGGAGGTCTTGCTCAGCAGAAGCCAGGTGACCACGACGATCAGCACGGCAAAAACAATCACGAACACGCGGTTAAACCCAAAACTCACATCATGGATGGTGAAATGCCCAAGTAGCCACGAGGGTGAGTTCACCTGAACGTTGTTGGCGCCGAAAACCATCCGAAAACATTGCTGCATCACCAGCGAGATCCCCCAGGTGGCCAGGAGCGACTCCAGCGGGCGGCGATAAAGAAACCGAATCACCGTTCGTTCGATGAACAACCCCGCGAGCGCCGCGGCCAGAAAGCTGAGCGGCAGCGCGAAAAGGAAGTACGTTTCATAGAACCAGCCGGACGCATTGAGGCCCGGCAAATGCAGGCCAAAACTCAACGGTTTCCCAAAGAAGCTGAAGGGCAGGGTGATGGAAAACCCAAAGCCGGTGGCAAAGAGGTTCTGAACCACATAACAGGCATAGGCTCCCACCGCGATCATCTCCCCATGCGCCATATTGATGATGCCCATCAGCCCAAAGGTGATCGCCAGGCCCAGCGCCACCACCAGGAGAATCGAGCCAAGGCTCATTCCGTGGAAGATGGTCCCGAAGAAGTTGACCCACCAAATGTGCTCCTCGATGGACCGAATGGCGCTCTTGCCGGCGCTGGCAACCTCGGGCGGGCAATTGGTTTTACTAATCACACTTTTAAGGTTCTCCAGGCACCCGAGTGCCTTCAACCTCCCGAGCTTTTCGATGGCTGCGACTTGCGTTTTAACTTCCGTGCTGGACAACTCGAGCAGCGCTATTGCTTCTTCAAGAGTCTTGCGAACTTCCGCATTCGATTCTTTTGTGAGCCGATTTTGCAGCACGGGAATGTACCGGGCTTTTTGCGAGTTTCCTAATTTGAGCGCGGCGGAGCGGCGTGCGTCGGCCTGCGGAGCGGATAGTGCCAGGGTATCGATCGTCTGTTGGATCGCGCTGCGCAGGCGCAGGTCGGTATCGGCGCTGCCTAATTCGCTTGCCTCGAACCGCAGCTCGGTTCCTTTTGCATCGGTGAGAGGTTTACCGTCGTCCACGCGCAGCGCACGGTGCTTGCCTGAGCCGTCCTCCGCGTCCTCCAGCAGCAGCGGTATCGTCGTGTTGTTGTCGTTCGTGTAAAGAAAGACGCCGTCATGGGACCAGGCGGCCAACACGTCGGAAGCCACCTTTGAACCGGAGTCCCCGAGGTCGTTCAGGAGCTTTTGCTGCTCGGGACCTTCACTCAGGATGGCTTGGACCAGCTTCTGGCGTGTAGTTGCGGTGTCCGGCGCGGGTCCGGTCGCGGCCAGGGCTTGAAGCCCACTGGACGCCAGCAACAGGGTTAGCCAAAGTAGATACTTCATGAAACGGAGGGGCGGAGCACGGGCTCCGCCCCTGGCAGACACTCTAATACGCGCCACTTACGCGGCCTGGTTCACGGCTCACTTGTTGAGCGCCGTAAGTTTCTCGTCCAGTCCTTTCAACAGGAACGGTTCGCCGAACACCTGGTCGTAGGATTTCAGGATTTTGAACTGCCCATTGGCCCGGGTTTCGCCGATATATACGTTCTTGGTCGCGTGGTGGTTTTTGTTGATAGTGATCTTTCCACCAGGACCGTCGTAACTGATGTCCCCGGCTTCGAGGGTGTCGCGCACTTTGTCGACATCGAAGCTGCCGGCCTTTTCGACCGCGGCTTTCCACAGGTAAACACCGTCGTAGGAAAGCACCATCGGGCTGTCCACCGCGCGCTTCTCTTTAACCACTCCGGGATGCTCCTCGGTTTTGAGCCAGGAATTCCACCGTTTCAGGAAGTCTTTGTTCTCGGGAGTGTTGAGTGACATGAAGTAAGTCCAGCACCCGAGCTCACCGACCAGGTCCTTGGTGGGCAGGGCGCGAAGCTCATCTTCGGCGAGGCTGAAGGAGACCACCGGGCAATCGGCCGGGGTTAGACCGGCGGCAGCCACTTCCTTGAAGAAGGGCACGTTGGAATCGCCGTTGATGGTGTTGATGACACAAGCATCGCCGCTGGCCGCGAACTGCTTGATCTCCGAAACGATCTGCTGGTAGTCGGTATGGCCGAAGGGCGTGTACTTGCCCGCCGAGATCACCTTTCCGCTGTCGTCCTTGCGCAACCCGCCACCGATATTTTCCAGCGCGATGCCATGCAGCAGGAGATACTTGTAGAGGATCAGGTTCGTGGTCTGCGGATAGACGTAGTCGGTGCCGATCAGGTAGAACTTCTTCTTGCCCTGGCCCAAGAGGAAATCCACGGCCGGCGTGGCCTGCTGGTTAACCGCCTCAGCAGTGTAGAAGATGTTTTTAGACAGCTCCTCTCCTTCGTACTGAACCGGGTAGAAGAGCAGCCCATTGTCCTTTTCAAACACCGGCAGGACCGATTTTCGGCTGACGGATGTCCAGCAGCCAAAAACCACTGCCACTTTATCCTCTTCCAGCAACTGTTTGGCCTTTTCGGCAAACAGCGGCCAGTTGGAGGCCCCGTCGACGATCACCGGTTCGATCGTGTAGTTCTTGTCGCCCACCTTAATTCCTCCGGCCTTGTTGATTTCATCAAAGGCAAACAGCAGGGAGTCACGTAAGGACGTCTCACTGATGGCCATCGTGCCGCTGAGCGAGTGGAGGATGCCGACTTTGATGGTTTCTGCCTTGCACTGAGATCCATTTGCCAGCGCCAGCGCGCCGGCCACTAACGCAATAAATATTCTTTTCATGGTTATTAAACTAAAAAGTTACAAAACGATCGGTTTGAGAGTTTGATACGTTGGTTTAGAACAAATAGGAGACGCCTGCGCCATAAACCAAACGGTTTTGGTGGCCGGGAACAAAACCACCTGCCCAGGAGGTGTGATCGAAACGGATTTCCGGCTGAATTTTGATGGTGGGCACGGGCTTGTAGTTAAGCGTCAATGCCACGCTTGAGAGGTCCTGGCCGGTACCGGGCGGGTTAAGAAAACCCAAGGCGCCGCCGGAGGCATCCACGCCATCGGTATCGCTGAGAAACTCTCCGCGCAGTCCCAGCCCGACCTTTTTGTTGAAGTCGTAGGTCACCCAGACTCCGGTTGACCAGACTGGTGAGTCACCTGAGGGGGTGACGCCCGTAGGGTTGTGGAACTCGAACCAATCCAACTCGGTTCCGAAACCCAACTGTTCGGTGGCTTGAAATCCGCCCAGCAAAGAAGCGCCCCAGAGCGATTGAGCAAAACCGGCGTCCTCGCGTCCGCCAAAGCCAATGAGGCTGAACCACAGTTTATCCATCGGCTTGATACCGATGGCGCCCATAAACGTTTTGGCGGAATTGTTGTCGATGGGTCCCATGTACATTCCGTTTTGAACCCGAAATGTCAGGTTGAGCCAATCGGTCGCCTTGTACCCCAATTGCACGCCGGCGCCGGGAGGGTTGCCGGTGAAAAACCATTGAAACCCCTGCGAAAAGTTGGCGTTAACGGCGCCGCCGTCACCGGATTCGTAATTGAGCAGGGAGATAAGTTCACCCACCCGCACATCCAAGCCGGTGCCGATGGGAACATTGAGTTCCACATAAGCCTCGCGCAAGTAATCGAATCCCGTAGTCCCGCTCTTGGTGTTCACGATGGGGGCGTCCTGCCCGGCAATCAGCGAAACGCGATAACCCGCATCCCATTTGTCTCCGCTGTTCTGCACTTGCGGACTTGCCAGGGTGATTTTGACCTTGTTCAGCGAGAACGAGTCGTTGACCCGGTTCCAGAGGTATCCTGGGATGATATGCCCCATGGAGGCGGGGGGCATGCTCGAGTCGTGAAAAAAGGAGCTGGTGACAAACCCGCCCAGGGTCACGTCGCTTAACGCCGACACCGGCGGGTCGGCTGCTTTGGTTCCGCTGGGGAGCAGGCCCTCCTTTTGCGCCATTGCCTCGAGTACGTCGAGGCGTTTTTTGAGATCCTGGTTTTCCTTTTCCAATTTCTCAAGTTTGTTGGTCCCCGCGTCCTGTGCGCAGGCGGAGTGCGTTGGCAACAGCGCTGTTCCTCCTACCATCGCCCCGAGACACAGGCCCATAGTCCTGGTGTAGTGGTTCCGTCTGGTCCTTCGTTTCATAGGTTCATTTGTGTCGGCCAACCCGCTCGTCACTCCCTCGCATCGGGGGCGCCAGATGCATTGAACGGTTCCAGCCAATCCCTTACGGGATGGCGGAGTGAACGAGCGAATTGAAAGCGGAGTAAGCAATGCGTTTGCCAATTACCAAAACGGATGAGTGTGACAAACCGGATTGATGAGCGTTGCGCCGGCTCTTGCCGCGGCCTGGGTGCGCCAATCCAGAGGCGTTTCGCCTTTTTAGCTTCGTCGCCGGCGGAACAAACCATCACTCGAGCAAGCGCTTTGTCTCGAGGCAATCGCTCCAGTCAAGTGGTCGAGCTTTGCCAAGGTGGGCAATTTGGCGCAGCGGAAAATGGATTCCGTATCGCGGTTAGAGGGCTTGGATGCCCGTGGGTGGTGCTGCGAGGCTTTTTCTTGCCGGCTGTGTTGCCTGTTGTGGATTGGGGCTGCAAACCCGAAGCAACGCTCCCCGACTCCCCAGATCGCGATGTCCAGGATTTTCTCTTGGAATTCAAACTTGAATTGGCCAATTCTTCCCGGGTCAGCGGAACATGTCCATCGGCCCAGCAATTTTCCCTTGGCGTTGATCAATCGTCAAAAAGGCCGCCGCGGACAAGGACCAGGCTGCTGCCAGGCGCCAGAGTCAAACGTGGCGTGTCTTTCCTGCCAACCGTACGTTTGTCAATCTAACAGCTCATGAGTTCACTTTTTGCGCAATTATCGCTGGACCCGGAACACTCGGCAGCCGCAAGAACGTTCCTCGTCTTGGCCTATGTGGCCGCTGCGGTGTGCTGGTTGCGCGCAAGCCGGCGAACGCGATTCGCACAGGACGATTCCTTTTCGAGGTGGTGGCTCCTTGGAGCGGCGCTGCTCTTCCTTTTGGCGGTCAACAAGCTACTTAATCTGAGGCGATGCTTTGAGGGTGGGATTCGGGCGTTGGCAAAAGCGGCGGGTTGGTACGACCGCCGACAGCCCGTGCAATTCGCTGTGGCAATCGTGCTCCCAGCGGTCCTGGCCGTAATCACCGCGGTGTTCCTGGCCACCAAAGGCAGAAAGTTTGTCAGGGAAAATCGATTTGCACTGGCAGGTTGGGTGCTGTTGCTGCTTTATCTAGCCCTGAGACAAACACAAGAGTGGAAGCCGGTCCTTCCGTGGCTTGAGGCGAGTCGATACTACGACTGGCGTTTTGCATTGGAGGTCGCTGGAATCCTGCTGGTGGCATTGGCGGCTCTCATCGCTCCTGCTGACTGAGGCTTTGCGCGCGGGCATCCTGCCCGCAGAGACGTTGCGATAGCCAGCTGAAGCTAGACACGTTTCAGCGCCGCATTCAGTTGCTGGATCTCTGCGGGCTGCAAGCCCGCGCTCCGGCGCACGGGCCCGTTTCAGCGCCATATTCAGTCCGCGTCCTCTCAATCCACGAGTTTCATGAATCCAGTTACAGCCGAATCCGCCGAATCCCCTTGCGTTCGGGGTCCGGTGAGGCAATATGTGGGTCGGATCGCGGGGTGGAGCAGCCCGGTAGCTCGTCAGGCTCATAACCTGAAGGTCGCTGGTTCAAATCCAGCCCCCGCAACCAATTTCTTTAGCTCGGGCAGCAAGCCTTTAGGTTTGTGAGGAACCGCAGCGAACACCCAAACGGACACCAATTGGGGTGCTCCGTCAGTGCTCCTCAACTACGCACTCTCTCACTACACCTGAGCAAAGATACTTCATCGTAAAGCACGGCCTAAACTGGTCATTGCTGCGGTCACCCGAAACCCTCGTCCTGCCTGGACCAAGGTCCAGTCGTATTCGGATGTCGGGAGGTTAATTTCAAGTTACGCATTTCACCAATGGACTCTAGGGGAACTGCATTGAGGTGCTCCTTGCGGGGCCGTCGATGCCATCATCCGTGAAAATCGAACCCATGGCCTGCCTCGGCTTCGGTGGGCTGAACACTTTCGTCTTAATTGGGCAGTACCAGAGACAGCTCGTCTTGAGTCGTTTGAAGCCGTTTCTGGTACGGAAGTGTATCGGCGGTCTACTGCTTGAAGGATGACGCGATCGTCCCTGGATTTAACTCAGAAGGTGCTAGGGGCACTGCCAGAGCATATAGCGATGTTGGATGAGAGCGGGCGCATTATCGCACTGAACACCGCCTGGCGAAATTTTGGGGACGCCAATGGTCTACAACAACCTCAACATGGCTTAGGGGTTAACTATCTTTCAGTCTGTGCCGCTGCTCGAGGGGAAGGAACTGAGGAGGCACGCCAGGTCGAGGCGAGTATTCGGAAGCTGTTGGGTCACAGAAAAGGGGCGTTCTCACTGGAGTATCCCTGCCACGGTCCAGCCCAGCAGCGTTGGTTTCAAGTCCGGGGGGAGTGTTTCCAACAGGACACCGGCTGCTATCTGGTAATTGCACACCAGAATGTCACCTCGAGGATACAGGCGCAACGAGCAGCGCAGGTTGCCTCAGAACAGTGCGATGAACGGACGACCCAGCGCACCCAGCACCTCGAGGAGACGCTAAAAATAGCGGAAGGCCTGTTTTACTATATGGAACACACGTTTCGCGCTCCCTTGCGGGCGACGCACGGATTGAGCCGGATGCTGTTGGACCAGCATACTGCCAACCTCGATGCCACCGGCACACAATGTTTGCACCGAATTTTAGATGCTTCGGAAACGATGGATGCGCTCATCAATCGTGTCCTGGACTTTGGCTTGGTGGCATTACAGGAAGCATCGTGCACTCTTCTCGATCTGGAGGAATTGCTAGATGAAGTGTTCGATTCGCCGGCTCTAAATCGAGAACGAGGGCTCGCGCGGATAATACTCCAAAAGCCGATGCCGAAGGCTTGGGGTGACCGAAGAATCGTGCGGCTCGTATTGTGCGAGTTGATAGTGAATGCCTTGAAATATGTTCCGGCCGGCATAGTTCCAAGAATTCACATCCGAGGCGTGGCCCGCGAGGACAGAACCCGGGTCACGATTCAAGACAATGGCATCGGGATCGGGTCAGAAAGCCAGAAACGAATCTTTCGAATTTTTGACCGACGACGGCGCGGGGAATTTTACTCCGGCACGGGTATTGGCCTGGTCTTCGCCAAGCAATGGTTGGCCCGGATAGGTGGCGAAATCGGAGTCCAATCGGTCTCTGGCAAGGGGAGTTGCTTTTGGGTGGACTTGCCCGGGAAAATGCTAACGGCCCGCGCCTACGAGCGGTGAAAGGGAGTCAAACGCAAATGGAGGGCAGATTTAGGGAAGTTCCTGTCGCGGGACCTGATGACAAACGGGTGATTCTCACGTTCCTGCAGTTGAAGGCTGCGCTCCGCGGCACCTACCTGCCTATAGACTTCGCAGAAAAACTGGTGCACGGTGACTAAGCCACTCACCCGTTATGAACGCAGACGCGAAGAACTGCCAGTTGAGGAAGACTGGAATAAGCGTTGTGGGAGACATGCCGTGGGGGACCCACTTCTGTCATTTCTATGAAACCGAAGACGATTTGCTGCAAATCGTGATCCCCTATTTTAAGGCAGGATTGGAAAACAACGAATTTTGCGTCTGGATAGTTTTTGATTCCCGGAGCGGCGAAAAAGCCAAGGAAGCGCTGCGGGAGGCCGTTCCAAATCTGGACCAATGTTTGGCCGAAGGCGATATCGAGATTGTGCCGCACACAGAATGGTACTTTACGCAAGGCGCTTTGGCTCTCGATCAAGTTCTCGCCGGCTGGAAGAAAAAGCTAACTAAAGCACTGGCGAAGGGTTACGCCGGCATGCGCGCGAGCGGCAACGGCACGTGGTTCACCGGGGGCGACTGGAAACGATTTTTGGAGTACGAGCGGAAGCTCGACGACCTGATTGCTGATCAACGTATGATCATTCTGTGTACCTACCCACTGGCGATGAGTCGGGCGGAGGGAATCTTCGATGTGGCCCGCACGCACCAGTTTACCATCGCCAGACGCCGCGGAAGATGGGAAGTGCTCGAAACCCCCGAGCTCAGGCAAGCCAAAGCGGAGATCCAGAGACTTAACGAGGAGCTCGAACAACGCGTCAAGACTCGGACTACGCAACTCGCAGCCGCCAATCAGGAGCTCAAAACGGAAATTCTCGAACGCCGGCGTGCTGAAAGCAAGCTGCAGTGTTCCCATGAACGGCTTCGCGCGCTTACGGCTCGGATGGAATCGCTGCGGGAGCAAGACCGGATTCAAATCTCGCGCGAGATCCACGACGAACTGGGGCAAACGCTCACCGGGCTGAAGATGGATTTGCTCTGGGTGGAACGGAAGCTGGACACGTTAGGCAGCTCGCCGGCGCTGAACGCAGTTCTGGACCGGGTGGTCGCTGCGACTGAATCGGTCGATTCGCTCATCATCACGGTGCAGAGAATTGCGACCGAACTGCGCCCCGGCGTGCTGGACAAGCTGGGGCTGGGCACGGCGTTGCAATGCGAGGCCCGCCGTTTTCAAGAGCGCATTGGGATTCGGTGTGAGGTTCATTTGCCCGCAACCGAACCACTCCTCTCAATGGAACAATCCACGGCGCTATTCCGCATCTTCCAGGAATCACTAACCAACGTGGCCCGCCACGCTCAAGCAACGAAAGTGAACGTGGAGTTAAAGCTAGAGTCCCATTTCGTTATCTTGAATGTGCAGGACGATGGCCACGGCATCAGCCAGGCCGACGTCGATCGTCCAGATTCGCTCGGCTTGTTGGGCATGAAAGAACGCGTTGAGCTTCTGGGTGGCGATATTTCCTTTCAAAGGAAGGCGAATGGGCGAGGAACTGCCGTAACCGTGCGAATTCCGAGATCCGCGGCGCCGCCCCAAATGGAGGAGCCGTAGCATGCGGGTGCTAATCGTGGACGACCATCAAGTCGTGCGGCGCGGGGTCAAAGAGATTTTTACGGACGCGTTTCCCTCTATGCAGGTGGTTGAAGCGGAGGATTCGAAAACGGCGTTGGAATTCTTGATGACCCAGGAGTGGGACCTGGTGCTGCTCGATATCAACCTGCCGGGGCGCAGCGGGCTGGAGGTGCTGGAGCAGGCGAAGCGATTGCGCCCCAAGACACCGGTGCTGGTTCTGAGCGCTTACCCGGAAGAAGAATTTGCCATCCGCTCGCTCAAGGCTGGCGCCTCGGGCTATTTGAACAAGAGCCTCGCTTCGGATGAGATCCTGGCGGCCGCCAGAAAGGTCCTGAGCGGCGGGCGATACGTCACCATTTCGCTGGCGGAAAGGCTGGCGTCCACGCTGGGCCCCGACGTTCAGTCCGCTCCCCATGAGAGCCTCTCCAGCCGGGAACTCCAGGTTTTACGGCTGATCGCCAGCGCCAGGACGATTAAGCAAATAGCCGCTGAGCTCGGCTTGAGCGAAAAGACAGTGAGCACTTATCGCGTGCGGCTGGCGAAAAAGCTGGGGCTCTCCTCCAATGTCCGACTGGCGCGCTATGCTCTGAAATATAACCTCGTCGATTGAGTTGCCGGGTGGGTTTACTGCTTATCCACTGCGGTTGTGCGCCTTTCCACGACACATTACAAACACACTGCAAGTGTGGTCTTCGCGTAGGCGCCCGATTCCGAACGTTTTCGTTCGTTCTGTCAGCAGTTTCTCTGACATGACGTTTCCACTTATCCCGACGCAAGTTTAAGACTTTCACTCTCTGGCTAAGCGCGTGGCATTAGCTCAGTTTCTCCTGATGGAAGACATTTCAGGTGGGTGGCCACTCTTCACGCGGTTGGACCCTGCCTCTGAGGCTCTAAGAGCGTGTTTTAGAATTCGGTTTGGAGTCCCGCCTTCAGGCGGTTTAGCGCCGGGCCGCCTAAAGGCGGGGCTCCGAACCCATACGCCCGCGCCCAAGTCGGTATTTTTAAAACAAGCTCTAATCAATCAGCGATTGTTACTCCTAGTCTATTGTTGAGGCCAGGGGCTTTGGGAGATTCTAACCAGGAGTTTAATGACCGAGTCGGAAATCACATCACGCTTTGGGGCCTCCGTGAGACACCTGCGACACTGCCTGGGTATTTCCCAGGAAACCTTGGCTGAACGCGCGGATCTGCACCGGACCTATATCGCCGGAATTGAAGGCGGGATGCGAAATGTCACGTTGAAGAGCATCAATAAACTGGCACGCGCGTTGCAGGTATCCTGCGCCACTCTGTTGGTCCAAGCCAGTGGCCCGCGCAATCCGGACGAGCCAACCAGCAGTGACCTATCCACAAGCCAGTGCGTGGATATCCTGATGGTCGAAGACAATCGCGATGATGTCGAGCTGACTCTCAAAGCGTTCAAACAGGCCCGGATCACTAATCCAATCAAAATCGTTCCCGATGGCGTTGAAGCCTTGGATTTCCTCTTTTGCACCGGCCAGTACGCCCAGCGCCCGATGGAGGAGCGGCCTCAACTGGTGCTTTTGGATTTGAAACTGCCCACGCTCGATGGAATCGAGGTGCTCCGGCGAATCAAAGCCGGCGAACGAACGCGCTCGGTTCCGGTCGTGGTGTTGACCGCCTCTCGAGATTGTTACGAGCTGGCCGAGTGCCGCCGTTTGGGCGCCGAAACTTTTATTCTCAAGCCGGTAGATGTTCATGGCTTGATCCAGGCAACCCCTCAACTGAACCTTAATTGGGCGTTGCTCAAGCCGCGGGAGGTAAGAACGCACAGCCCTCGTCGGCCCTCTTCTGCATGAAGCCTGTTTTTTGAAAGCCCCGGCGGCCTTGTTGTTCGACGATCCTCTCACCATGAATACGCGAACGGAACAGCAACTAAAGGCCTCGCTTAAGGAAATCGGTGACTTCAAGGCGGCGTTGGACGAGCACGCGATCGTCGCCATCACCAATCCTCAGGGGGCAATCACATATGTTAATGACAAGTTCTGCGCGATTTCAAAATACTCCCGCTTGGAGTTGCTTGGCCAGGATCATCGGCTGATCAATTCCGGTCATCACCCAAAAGAATTCATTCGCGATTTATGGGCCACCATTGGCCAAGGCAAGGTCTGGAAGGGCGAAATAAAGAACCGGGCCAAGGACGGCTCGTTTTACTGGGTGGACACGACCATCGTTCCATTTCTGAATGAACAAGGGAAGCCGCGTCAATATGTGGCCATTCGCGCGGATATTACCGAACGCAAGCGAACCGAGGAGCAGTTGAAGGCTTCTTTCAAAGAAATTGGCGATCTCAAGGCCGCCCTGGACGAACACGCGATCGTGGCCGTAACGGACCCGCAGGGAAAGATTACCTACGTCAACGATAAGTTCTGCGCGATTTCAAAATATTCCCGCGACGAACTGCTGGGACAGGATCATCGCCTGATTAATTCCGGCCACCACCCAAAAGAGTTCATTCGCGACCTGTGGAAAACCATTGGAAGGGGACAAGTCTGGCACGGCGAGATCAAAAATCAGGCGAAGGACGGCTCGTTTTATTGGGTGGACACGACCATCGTTCCATTTTTGAACGAAGAAAATAAGCCGCGGCAATACGTGGCCATTCGCGCCGATATTACCGAACGCAAAGCAGCCGAGGAGAAGGTTCGTGAAATGAATGTCGAGCTGGAAAAGCGGGTGAGCGAGCGCACGGCCGAACTGGAAGCGTTTTCCTATTCCATCTCGCACGACCTGCGCGCGCCAGCCCGGGCCATTGGCGGATTCGCCCGCATGGTCCAGCAGGGGTATGGCGCGTTGCTGCCGCCGGAAGCGCTTCAAAAACTGGCTCGGATTGATGCCAACGCCCTGAAAATGGGGCAACTGATCGATGGACTGCTGGCGTTTTCGCGGTTGAGCCGTCAACCGCTCAACAAATGCAAGGTTTCACCAACGACTATTGTTAGTCGTGTGCTGGAGGAACTTCAGACCGAGCACGCGGGCCGGCGGCTGAAGATCTCGGTTGACCCGCTCCCGTCCTGTCAGGCCGACCCGACGCTCCTGCAACAGGTCTTCACGAATCTTCTGTCCAATGCTTTCAAATACACTCACGGGCGCGACCCATCACTGATCCGCGTCGGAGCGACCCAGGAGGATGGGCATAGCGTCTATTTTATTCAGGACAACGGCGCGGGCTTCGCGATGCAATACGCGCACAAACTCTTCCGGGTTTTCCAGCGATTGCATCGGGAGGATCAATTCGAAGGCACCGGCGTGGGTCTGGCCATCGTGCAGCGCATCATCCAACGCCACGGCGGCCGCATCTGGGCGAAATCCGAACTGGAAAAGGGCGCTACCTTTTATTTCACCTTGGAGGGGGAGACCCACCATGGGTGAAGAGGCCCAGGAGGTTCTATTGGTTGAGGACGGCCTCGACGACGTCGCGTTCTTTATGCATGCCTTTACCCAGGCCGGGTTGGCGGCGCATTTGCGAGTCGTGCGGGATGGCGCCGAAGCGTTGGATTTTATTTTTTGCACCGGACCTTACGCGCAACGCGGCTCCGCTAATCGGCCCAAGCTCATTATCCTGGATTTGAAATTGCCCAAGGTGGATGGGGTGGAAGTCTTGCGTCGTTTGAAAGAAGACTCACGAACGCGAATGATCCCGGTCGTAATCCTCAGTTCTTCGCAGGAGGAGCGTGACCTGGTCGAAAGCTATGCCCTCGGGGTGAACAGCTTCGTGGTAAAACCCATGGATTTTGACCAATTCAGCCAATCCGTTCGGATGATTGCCCAGTACTGGCTGCAGCTCAATCACACTCCCAAACCCTGACTCGCTCTATGCCAACCCCGCTCAACGTTTTGATTGTCGAGGATTCGATGGATGACGCCGAGTTGATCATCGATGAATTGCGCCACGCCGGTTATGACCCTTGCTGGAAGAGGGTGCAGTCGGAAGCCGACTTCCTGAGGGAAATAATGAACCTCCCCGATGTCATTCTTTGTGACTATACCATGCCGCAGTTCGACGGATTGCGGGCAGTAACTCTTTTACGTGAGAGCGGGCTGGACCTTCCGTTCATTTTGATTTCTGGAACGGTGGGAGAAGACATTGCCGTGGAGGCAATGAAACAGGGCGCAAGCGATTACCTCCTCAAAGACCGGACTGCCCGGTTGGGAGTCGCCATTCAGCGCGCCCTGGACCAGAAACAACTTCAGCGCCAGCGACAGCAGGGCGAGGCAGAATTGCGGCGGGCCCACGAGGCGTTGCGCCAAATGCTGGCGCACAGTCCGGCCGTGAATTACACCCTGAGAATCCACGGCCAGGAGGTTGTTCCAGTGCTAGTGAGCGAAAACCTGGAGCGATTATTGGGATTCACACCGGCGGAATTTATGCGCTATGAGTGGTGGGTCGCGGGTTTGCATCCGGACGACCGGGAGCGCACCCTCGGCGCGCTGGCCAAGGGCATTGCCCAAGGTGGATATTCGGTCGAATACCGCATCCGGCACAAAAACGGCTCGTATCGATGGATCGAGGACAGCAACCGCGTGGTGCACGACGCCGCTGGCAAGCCGAACGAGCTCGTGGGCGTCTGGACCGATATCCATGATCGCAAACGAGCCGAGCAAGTGGTCAGGGAATCCGAGCGGCGCTTTCGCGAAATGTTGGAAACGGTCGAACTAATCGCGATGACGCTCGATAAAGATGGCCGGGTGACCTTTTGCAACGATTACCTCCTGCAATTGACTCAGTGGAAACGGGAGGAAGTGCTGGGCGCGGATTGGTTTGCCAAATTCATTCCCGAGAGCAACACCGCCCTAAAGAAATTGTTCCTCAGCACCGTTGCCGTCGGCCAAATCCCGCCTCACTACGAGAATCCAATCAAGACTAAAAATGGCGAGCTTCGGGATATCACCTGGAATAACACTATGCTGCGGGACGTGGCTGGTAATTTCATCGGCACTGCGAGCCTGGGGCTGGATGTGACCGAAGGCAAACGCGCCGAAGCGGCGTTGCGCGAAAGCGAGGCAAAATTCCGGGAACTGGCGGGGCACATTGACGAGGTCTTCTGGATTACCAACGCCGCCAAGAACCAAATGCTCTACGTCAGCCCCGGCTACGAAAAAGTCTGGGGCAACACGTGCGAAAGTCTTTACCGCTCGCCCGAAACATGGATGGACGCCATTCACCCCGAGGACCGCGAGCGCGTCTTGCACGCGGCCATGACTCGCCAGCAAAACGGCACCTACGACGAGGAATATCGCATTATTCGTCCTGACAAATCCATTCGTTGGATCCGGGACCGGGCTTTCCCGGTGCGCAATGAAGTCGGCCAGGTGGAACGCGTTCTCGGAGTAGCGCGTGATATTACCGAGCGGAAAGCTCTGGAGGAAGATCTGCGGAAAAGTGAAGCCGATTTCCGAGCCGCATTTGAGAACGCAGCCATCGGCGTCGCCCTGGTCGACATCGACGGGCATTGCCTGAAGTCTAATCGGGCGCTACAACAGTTGCTCGCCCTTTCCGAAGTTGAACTGCGAGAAAAGGCATTCAGCGAGTTCACTCATCCGGAAGATGTGGGGGCCGACCTGACATTGTATGGCGAATTGATCGTGGGGAAGCGCGAGCATTACCAGATTGAAAAGCGCTACGTGCGTAAGACCGGTGAGATCGTTCATGGGCGCCTGACCGCGTCGATGGTTCGCGAGCCGAGTGGCAAGGCGCTCTATTCCATTGCTCTGCTGGAGGACATTAGCGAAAAAAAGAAACTGGAAGCACAATTCCTGCGTGCCCAGCGCATGGAAAGTATCGGCATTCTGGCCGGAGGCGTCGCCCACGACCTGAACAATGTTCTGTCGCCAATCCTGATGTCCTGCGAGTTGCTGCAAATAAAATACTGCGACGAAGAGACGCGCAATCTGCTGGGAATGATTAAAGGCGGCGCCGAACGCGGCGCCGAACTGGTTAAACAAATTCTGTCTTTTGCGCGCGGGCTGGAGGGGCGACGCATCTCGGTGCAGCCCAAACACCTCGTCCGCGAGCTGGTTAACATCGCCAGCAAAACATTCCCCAAATCTATCTGCGTCGAGTCGCACCTGTCACGGAACCTCTGGGCAATTTCGGGCGATCCGACTCAGCTTCACCAGGTCCTGCTTAATCTCTGTGTCAACGCCCGCGATGCTATGCCTGACGGCGGGGTACTAACGATTGCCGCTGACAATAAGTCACTGGAAAACGGGTCGCCGGCTTTGGACGCGGCGTCCAAATCAGGACCGTATGTCGTCATCAAAGTGACCGACACCGGGTGTGGCATTCCTGCCGAGATTCGAGAAAAGATTTTTGATCCGTTTTTTACCACCAAAGAAATAGGCAAAGGCAGCGGCCTTGGTCTTTCGACTTCGCTTGGAATCGTTAAGAGCCATGGCGGTTTCATTAATCTGAAATCTCAACCGGGGAAAGGCTCTATTTTCGAAGTCTGGTTGCCGGCGAACACAAGTGCGCAACCCTCATCAGCGCCGGTAGAGGAAGCCCGGCTTCCGAGAGGACGAGGTGAACTGATTCTCGTCGTCGATGATGAGGCGGCGTTGCGTTCCATGACCAGGCAAACTCTCGAAGCGTACGGCTACATTGTTCTAACGGCGACTAACGGCGCCGAAGCTCTGGCGATTTATTCGCGGCACAAGGACGGCATCGCAGCCGTCCTGACAGACGTCATGATGCCCGTGATGGATGGCGCCGCGCTTACGCTCGCTCTAAAGAGGCTGAATCCGTTCGTTCGCGTCATTGCCGCCAGCGGTCTTTCGAATGGGGAGCAGGAGACCCGAGTCATCAGTGTAGGAGCGAAGCGTTTCCTGCCTAAGCCGTATAATGCGGAAACGTTGCTAAACACCCTTGCCGAGATGCTCCACGAGCCCGAAGGCTCGGGCGGCCTTCCGACGTAGGAAGCTCGCCATGTGGGGCCGCTTCCAACGATCGGCCTTTGCCCCACCCGGACGCAGCTGCCCAACAGGGCTTGGTGGCCCGGATAGGTTGGCCTAATCGGAGTCCAATCTTGCCCGGGAAAATGCTAACGGCCCGCGCCTACCAGCGGGCGAAAGGGAGTCAACCGCAAATGGCCCTTTGCGTCGGCTTCTCAACTGAATCTCCCCAGGTTTCGGAGCACAAATTGTGCTCGATCCACCAGAACTTTATCGCCCGGGCCAGTCGGACTCGTTGTTCCTGAGCGAAGGGCTTGACGACGAAGGAATTGGCCCCCAGTCGGTAGGACTGCAAGATATCGATGGGGTCCCGGGACGAGGTGAGCACGATTACCGGAAGTCCGCTCAACCCAGGTTGCTGGCGGGCCCATCGTAGCACGTCCAGTCCTGATTTAACCGGGAGTTTCAGATCCAAGAGCACCAGGCAGGGCATCGGATGGACCCAGGGCTCCTCGGCCCGAGTGGCTGCGAGCAAATAATCGATGGCTTGCTGCCCGTTGCTGGCGACCTGGACGGGGTTGTCAACCCCAGCGGTCTTAAAAGCGTATTCCAGCAGGAGGACATCGTTCGAATCGTCTTCAACGTGAAGTATGCAGGCATGGTTCATATCTTTTTGTCCCTCTTAAATGGATGAAACCTTTGACTTCTCATCAGGTAGAAAGAGTTACAGGCAAGGGGAGGAACAATCTACTGGACCTTAGGGCAGCGGCCTGGAAATTAAGTTTGGAGTTCCGCCTTCAGCCACGCTAGCCATGCATTTGAACAAAAGCTCACAGAGAGAGAAAACACAGTCAGATTCACAGGCTCGAAATCATTTCCTCTGCGCATCGGGCTCCCCGTCTCGGGTGCCGACTCTGTTCTGTGTGTTAGCTCTTGTTCGATTGCAGGCGGGGAGGAGGCCGGCTCCCGCCCTAACGGGACTCCGAGCGGCGCTCAAGGTGAAGTTGCTCCCCCGCTTGAACCAGGGCTGCCAAAGAGCTGGTGCCCATTTTCCTCATTACGTGACCGCGATGGAACTTGATGGTTTTCTCCGCCGTTCCAAGTTCCGCCGCGATCTGTTTGTTGAGGAGACCGGCGACAACGCATTTCATTACTTCACGTTCGCGTGGGGTGAGCAGCTCATAGCGTTGCCGCAGGAGCGCCAATTTCGCCTGCTCGGCTCGCGTCGCGCGATCCTGGCGCAGGGCCAGGTCGATGGCATCAAGTAGTTCCTGTTCCCGGAACGGTTTGGTCAGAAACTCGACCGCACCGCCCTTCATCGCCTTCACCGACATCGGAATATCTCCGTGGCCGGTTACGAAGATGACGGGAATTTGGATGCCTGCCCGAGCCATTTCATTTTGCAGGTCGAGCCCGCTCAGGTCGGGCATCCGCACGTCCAGGACAACACATGCTGGCGCATCCGGGCGTTTGGTCCTGAGGAGGCCCGTGGCGGAGGCGAAACTCTGAACCTGCAGCCCGGTCGAGCTAATGAGTCGTTCGGCGGATCGCCGGAAAGACGCATCATCATCCACAACCAGTACGACTGGCTCAGTTTCGTTCATAATCAACTCCTGTTTTCGCGCGAACCGACCGCCGGCAGCAGAAGAAAGAATGTGGCACCCGGGCAGTCGGAATTCAAACTCGCGGTCAATTTCCCGCCGTGCACTTCGGCAATGGAGAGGCAAATGCGCAGTCCCATGCCCATGCCTTGCGCTTTGGTGGTGTAAAAGGCATCGAAAATATGTTCAGCCTCTTGCTGGCTGAAACCGCAACCGCGGTCTGCTACTGTGATCAAAATGGCGGGCTTTCCATCCAATTCAGACTGCTGGCACCCGATGGACAGAACCCGCCGCTCGATGGGCACGTCGCTCATGGCATCGCTGGCGTTTTTTATCAAGTTCAACAGCGCCTGTTGGAGTTGCACACGGTCACCCGACACAGCGGGCAGCCTGGGGTCTAACTCGGCGCGCACCATGATCCGGCGTTCAGCTAATTCACGCTGTGCCAGCGCCAGCACGTCCGCCACGACATTCTGGAGTTGCAACGGCACCAGTTCCGGAGCAGAGCGATTGATGATGGCCCGGATGCGGGCAATGATCGAGCTGGCACGGTTGGCGTCTTTGAGCATGTCTGCGAGGGCTTCGCGCAGGCCGCGCCAGGCTTCCTTTTTAAGCAGCCGCAAGCAGGCATTGCCATTGTTGACGATGGCTCCGAGGGGTTGATTAATCTCGTGCGCTAAGGATGCCGTCAACTCGCCCAATGTCGTCATGCGCGCCGCGTGCGACAGTTCCGCCTGAGCTTTCTGCAGTTTTGCCTCGGCGAGCTTCCTTTCGGTCGTATCCATCACCAGCCCTACTAAATAGTCCACGGCCCCGTCAGGCCGGCGCAGGCATTTGGCCGCCATTATCGAGTCAATCACCCGGCCATTTTTGCAAATCCAGCGCTTGTCCAGCTCATACCCATCTATTTCCCCTGCCAATACCCTTTCAAATTGGGCGACGTCACGTGGCAAGTCGTCGGGGTGCGTCATTTCCGCCCAGGTCTTTTCGAGCAATTCCGCCCGCGAATATCCCAGAATCCGGCACAAGTGATCGTTGACTTCCAAAATTCCCATCGTGGGTGAAGTCATGGCGATTCCGATTAAACCCAACTCGAAGTAACTGCGAAAGCGGGCCTCGCTAGCCCGCAAGGCCCGCTCGACGTTTTTGCGCTCGGTAATATCGACGGCAGTCCCGATGTACTCGGTGAGGTTGCCAGCCTCGTTAAGAACCGGGTGTGCCCGGGTCTGAACAAAGCGAAGCGCTCCGTTCGCGCAAATGATCCTGTATTCGCTGACAAAATCACTTTTTTCAAGGATCGCATGTTCAAAGCTCCGTCGCAGGTGCGGTTCGTCCTCCGGATGAACCATTTGGAAAAACATCTCGGACGAGGGCCTCGCATGTTCGGGATCGAGCCCGAAGATTAGGAAGTGTTCTTTCGACCAATGGAGCTCGCCGGTGGAAGCATTCCACGCCCAACTTGCCGTGTGACTGAGCCGTTGTCCCTCAGCCAGAAACATTTCGCTCCGCCGCAATTTCTCCTCGGTCTGCTTGCGCGGGGTAATGTCTCGGAAGTACACTGCAAGGCCTTCGTCAATGGGATAGAGATGTAACTCGAACCAATGGTCCTGGACGATCCTGGAACGAGCCTCGAAGTGAACGGGAACTCGTTGCGTCATCGCCTTGTGATATTCATAATCGAACACAGTCATCCTGTTCTCGGGGAACACCTCCCAAAAAATCCGGCCGAGTAGCTCATCGCGAGTCTTATGATAAGTGGCGGCGGCCTTCTGATTGACGTCGATGATTCGCCACTCTCGGTCCAAGGCAAAGAAAGAATCGGTGATGCTTTCCAGAATGTTGGCGATGCGCTGCCGGGCGGCTTCGGCCTCAGCCCGTTTGCCGCGTTCCAGTTCGGTGGAAACCGTTAAATCCTGATTGCGCTTGTGTTCGGTGAGGTCCGTGACGACTGCGCACAGGATGGGTGAGGCGCTTGCCTGCGAGGCACTAACCGAAAAATAGACGGGTACCGTCGAGCCAGCTTTGGTCTGAAGCCGGATTTCGCCTTTACCGTGGCCGGTCGGGCCTTGAGTGATGAGCAATTTATATTTTGCCAAATCCGCTGGCTGCACCAGGAGATCCATGGACGAGCCGATCGCCTCTTCGAGAGGTATTTTGAGCATGGCCGCGAAGCTGCGGTTGCAATACACGATTGTCCCGTCGACGGTTAGAGTCACAGCGCCTTCGCTCATGGCTTCCACCATCACCCGGTACGAATGCTCCGCGCTTTCCAGGGAATAGACCTGATCGCCGTTCGGCCCGGAGACGACTAACGCATCAACCTCCCCGGAGCGAATGGCGCGCAAGGTCGCTTCGGCGTCTTCCAACAATGCCGTGCGATTGGCGATTTGCCGAGGCACACTGCGTTCCGCCTCGTCCTGGTTCTCCATGAATCGAGCCTTATGGGTTCAGCCCGAGGCTGCTAAGGGTCTGGTTGGTGTTCGAGAAATTGCCGATCAATCTGCGCAAAGGAAAGGGAAGCCTCTTGATCAACATCGGCGCGGCCGCCACCTGTTCGTCGAAAGCGAGTTGGGGTTGCTGATAGATATCGATGATCTGCAGCTCATGTCTTCCAGCCAGGTGCTCCTGGCATATTTTCTTGAGATTGGTGATCGCCTGGAAAGAGATGGGCGAGGCCCCACTGATGAATAACTGCAGAACGTATCTTTGCTCGATTGGCGCCGAACGGGCTTGTTCAAATTCCCGGCGAGTCTCTGCCTGGCTGTTCATAAGTTAATTTCCACTGCTTGAAGCGCGGCCTTTCTGCCCGCAGGATCGCTCGACGCAGTGAACGGGGGCGCAACACACCGTTGATCGATCCTGGAAAAACTCAGCAAAAGCGGCTTCATTATTACCGCCTTCGGCCCCGGCCTGCGAGGAGGTGTTGACCCTATTTGCCTTGAGGCGGGCATCGCACGCTTTGGAAAGCGCAAGTGGAGACCAATCTGGCGTTTATGCGAGCGAGCCAGCGACGATACGCGTGGTGAGGCTTCCTACAATCGGCTTAACAAGAAATCCTAGACCAAGGTCCAGTCGAATTTGCGCGCCTCAGAGATTAATTTTCTTCAGTAGGCTGCAAAGAATTGCCTCTGGAGCCCAATCTTGTAGGCCGCGTGCCCTCACGCGGCATCCGGTTGCAATTTGAAAACACGCTCTTGGAAAAAACGCATACAACGAAAGGAATTATGAAACTAATACGCCGAGATAAACAGGATCGAGGAGCGCTCGCTCAAGAACCAAGCGGTTTCGCCCCGGGCATGGAGTTGAATCGGCTCCGTCGGGAAATCGACCGGCTGTTCGAAGATCCGTTCAGTCTGCTGACACCCAACACGAGCTTCTTCCAAAACTGGACACCAGCGGTGGATATCTTTGAGGATAAGGACAAATACATCGTGAAGGCCGAACTACCAGGAATGAGGCGGGAGGACATCGACGTTTCTTTGGATGGCAATACGCTGACGATCTCGGGAGAACGCAAGCAGGAGCAAGAGAAGCGGGAAGAAGAAAGCTATCGCTCCGAACGGTACTTCGGCCGATTCCAGCGGAGCATCACGCTGCCAACCGAAGTGCAAGCCAACAAAATTGAAGCCTCGTACAAGGACGGTGTCCTGACGGTTACCCTTCCAAAATCCGAAGAGGCAAAGCCAAAGCAAATTCAAGTGAAGACATAATTGGAGCTAAATTCTTGTACCAAAACCAACTTGGCAGTCATTGTCTGCCTGGTTAATCCAGAAAACTGAATATGAATGCTACACCGGAAACACAAACACCTAATGCCACTCAGAACCGAGAAAATCGTGAGAACCGCGCAGGGAACGGACGTCCGCGTGGGTTTGTAACGCCTCCGGCCAACATTTCGGCCACTGAGAATGAATACCTGGTCGAGGTTGACATGCCTGGCGTGGACAAGGAAGGGCTTGAACTCACCGTGGAGGGGAACGAGTTGACCATCATCGGACGACGCCATTCCGACCTGCCTGAAAGCGAACCCTGTTATTGCGAATCACCGCAGGCGGACTACCGGCGGGTCTTTGAGCTGGGCCCGGATGTGGATACTTCCAGGATTAGCGCCGAAATGAAGCAAGGTGTGTTGAAGCTTCGCTTGCCAAAAAGCGAAAAAGCCAAGCCGAAACACATCGAAGTCAAAGTAGCCTGATAACTCTCCATTCGCCGGAGGTGTGGCTGCGCACACGGCCGCACCCTGGCAATGGCGACGGCGTTATGGGTTTGTATCTCCAAAGGCGAGGGTGGGCGATACAGTGGGTCAATGTTCGGGAGGAGGACGGCAAAGCCGCTTCACCGTTTTTCGCAGTATTTCAGCATTCACCGGCTTTTGCAGAAAAAGCACGCCTAACCTCTTAGCTCGCTGGAAGTCTCCCTCGGTGGTCTTACCGCTCAGGAGAACAAGGGGGAGCTTGTGATTGCCGGATAGCAACTGCTCCGCAACTTGGAACCCGTTTAGATCCGGCAAGTCAACATCGAGGAGGAGGCACTTACTAGAATATCTGGTCTTCGACGTGAGGAATTGTCGGGCCGATTCAAAGGTCAGGACCTTAAAACCGAAAGACTGAAGGAGTCTGCGAACGGATGTCCTGAAAGAGACGTCATCGTCAACTACGGAAATGACCAACGCCTCAACGCTTTTGCGTTTCAAAACCATACACCAAGAATTGTAATTGGAACGACAGCAGAGGCTATCGGGTTTCTCCGGGAGTCACACCCGGGGAAAGCCGGAATCGCGAGGTCAGGGATTACCAGGGGAGAGTGTAGGGCCAAACTATCTCGCGTTTGGCGGAGGGCACGGCCACGGCCATCGGTGAATTAAAGATCCGGTTGGGCCTTGGCGGGCGCCATCACCACGCTAGCGCCAATGTCGTGACGGCATTCCCATCCACGATGCCCGGGGTGCCAGACCCAAGCGCCGGAGATCCAAATCGCGCCCGGAAAAGAATGCGGTTTGGAGTCCCGCCTTTAGGCGGTTTGGCGTCGGGCCGCCTAAAGGCGGGACTCCAAACCCAGGTGCCCACGACCAAGCCGAGGTTTAAAACACGCTCTTAGTCCTCTCAGAAGCTCAACTGGGCCAAGGGCCAGTCAAAATTCATACGTATCCATTGCGAGAGACCCTTGGCCCTGGTGGGACTGGCCCAAGGTCCAGGCGAATTCCTGTTCCTCGAATGTTAGTCTTTGCCCGTAGGGATTTGTTTACCGAGAGCATCTATTTATGAAGTGGTCGGTAAGACTTGTTCGCATCGGCGGGATTGATATAAAGATTCACGCTACCTTTCTGATTTTTTTGGCGTGGATCGCTTTCACTTATTACCAACAGGGCGGGAGCCAAGTGGCCGTCCAGGGAACTCTGTTTGTAGCGCTGCTGTTTCTCTGCGTTCTCTTGCATGAATTGGGGCACGCGCTCACTGCCCGGTCATTTGGAATACGCACACCGGACATTACCTTGCTGCCAATCGGCGGGGTGGCCAGGCTGGAACGCATTCCCGATCAGCCCAAACAGGAGCTTCTCATCGCGATCGCCGGCCCGCTCGTCAACGTGGCCATCGCCGCAGTCTTAATTTTTGCGTTGAAAGCGGAGGCTGCCTGGTCCGATTTGGGGGACTTGAACACCCCGCGAGTGGCGCTGCTGGCCAAACTGGCTTCGGTCAATGTGTTCCTGGTGCTGTTCAATCTTATTCCGGCTTTCCCGATGGATGGGGGGCGAGTGTTGCGGGCTTTGCTGGCGATGCGAATGAACTATGCGCGGGCCACGCATGTCGCGGCTACGGTGGGCCAAGGACTGGCATTCGTGTTCGGACTGATCGGTCTGTTGTACAATCCGATGCTCCTGTTCATCGCGCTCTTCGTATACCTGGGAGCCACGCAGGAAGCTGCGATGGCCCATTTAAAGGACATCAGCAGCGGCATGACGGTCTCCGAGGCAATGCTCGTCGATCCCAAGACCTTGCCGGCCACGGCGACTCTTGAAGAAGCGGCGGAAGCGGTGTTGCGTACAAGCCAGCATACCTTCGTCGTGCTGGATGAGGACGATCGCGTGGCAGGGATCCTGACGCGAGGCGAAATCATTTCGGCTTTTCACCAGCGAGGCGGTGCGACTCGCGTCAATCAGGTGATGCACCGTGATGTGCCCGCCGTCCGAGCGGCGGATCGTTTGGATGACGCCCTCTCGCGCATGCAGGCGGCCGGTTACCCGGCCTTGCCGGTGGTTGATGACTCGGGACGTCTGGCGGGATTGATTACCGACGAACGCCTCGAGGAGATCATGATGATGCGATCGCCTCGGCCCGGGGAGGCCAGACCGCGCGCGGCATAATTCTGGTCATGAGTTGCAGATAAATGCCTTTATGACCGTCTCCTGAGATATGTTCCCCATCCGGGATTCCATTCCAACGCGATCGGTGCCGGTGGTGACGCGTGCGATAATCCTGATTAACGTCCTGGTGTTTTGCCTCGAGTTGGCGCTCCCGCCCGAGACGCTGGACCGGTTCCTTTCTTTGTTCGGCATTGTGCCGGCGCGTTTGATCCATCCCGACTGGGCAGCCACAGTGGGTTTCCCCGGTGGTGCTTACTGGACACTCCTGACGCACCAATTTCTGCATGGCGGCTGGCTGCATATCATCAGCAATATGTGGGCGCTCTGGATCTTCGGTGACAACGTCGAGGATGCCATGGGAGGTCGGCGGTTCGCTTTGTTTTACCTGACCTGCGGCATATTGGCGGCGCTGACCCAAGTAATGACCCAACCGGACTCCAGGGTGCCTTCCATTGGCGCTTCGGGCGCCATCGCGGGTGTGCTGGGGGCCTATTTCCTGCTCTATCCCACGGCGCGGATGGTGGTGCTCCTGCCGATATTTTTCTTTCCATTTTTCTTCGAGGTTCCGGCCGTGTTGTACCTGGGGGTGTGGTTTCTCACTCAATTGTTCAGCGGCACATTGGCGTTGGCCTCCCCCGAGGAGGCAGGCGGCATCGCGTTTTGGGCGCACATTGGCGGGTTCTTGTCAGGGATGCTTTTGTGCGCCTTGTTTGTTCAACGCGGCCGGCGGCGGCTTCAACCGGACGAATACGGACTCGAGTGGGCCTGGCGTCGGTGAACTGAACCACGGAAAAGTTCTCATGAACCCAACCACCACTGCCTTCCTGTCTCGAGCCGAGGCTTTGTCCGAACATCAGCGATGGCATCTTCCCGTGTTCTCGCAGCCGCCCAGGCCCAAGGCGACTTTAACCTGCTGGCGGAACGACATCGGCGGACGCTTCGGGTGCATGTCGGCGGCGATGTGCGGCGTGGTCTGGTTACGCTCTCCGAGCAGGTTAGCGGCGCTTTGAAATAACACCCCACCGGGACGCAATATTATGCAGATCGGCACGGTTGGACTCGGCCGGATGGGCGCTAATATGGTGCGACGCCTGATGAGGCACGGCCACGAAACTGTCGTCTATGACCGCAGCTCGGAGAAAGTCGAGTCGTTGGCGAATTTCACCGGAGTCGTAACCGAATCGGGCGAAGCTCGCGGGACAATCCAGGCGGCACTGGAAGAAACGGTGCCAGTGGAGCTCCTTTCTGCCGCGCTCTACACTCGCTTTCGTTCGCGTCAACCTCACACGTTCGCTGAAAAAATGCTCTCAGCGATGCGCCAGAAGTTTGGCGGTCATCTCGAACAAGTCCAGGGTTAGGCCAGCATCCATCGCCGTCGCTCATGGGGAATCAATCTAAAATCAAACTGGCGAATTTGCAGTCAAAGCTGAACTGCCTGATTGCCTATGACTATTAGCCGAAGCCAAAGCGGTGCCCTGCACGTGAAGAGAGCTTCAGCAAGCCGTGGTTGGTCGATAGGCAGCCATTTCCTGGCGCTCGCCGCCTGCGCGTTGGCTCTGAGCATGAGTGTTTCCGCGCTGGCGCCCATGGTTTCTCACGAGACACTCTGGACGCAGAGTGGGCTGGCGACAGCAGTTTTCGCCATAGTTTTAGGAGTCTGCCTCTGGTGCAGCAGCCGGCTGAGGCGGCCCGTGCAGGACCTTGGGCGGGCGGTGAGCGAGGTCCTTAAAGGCCGATTGGATGCCCGCGTGCCTTCGCGGGGCAGCGCGCGCGAGCTCTTGCAACTCTCTGAAGAGTTTAACCGAATGATGGAAAGGCTTCAGCAAGCCGAGGCCGAACTGCAGAATGAGAAGGCCAAGCTTGAAGATCGCGTGGCGCGCCGCACTGCTGAATTAGCCGCTGCAAACCAGGCGCTGGAGTCCTTCGCCGACTCGGTCTCTCACGACTTGCGGGCTCCTGTGCGTCTGGTCAGCGCTTTCAGCGAGTTACTGGAACGGGAATCCAGCCGGCTTTCCGGCGAAGGTCAAAAACATTTACAAAGTATTCGTGGCGAAACACGCCGCATGAATGAAATGATCGATGCGATGCTGGAAATGTCACGGCTGGCTGGCAAACCACTGGTCAAAGCCCCGGTGAATTTAAGCGCAATGGCCGAGGACATCGCGGCCTCACTCCAGCAGAGTTCGCCGCAGCGCCAGGCCGACCTAATCATCCAGCCAGGGTTGGAAACCTCCGGCGACGAGCGGCTTCTGCGGTCAGTGCTGCAGAACCTGTTGGGCAACGCCTGGAAATTTACGCGCCATCAGCCGCGAGCTCACATAGTGTTTGGTGCGGCGGAGCGCGACGGCGAGCGCGTCTTTTTCGTGCGCGATAACGGCGCTGGCTTTGACATGGCTGGCGCCGCTCAGCTCTTCACCGCCTTTCGCCGGCTTCACACTTCGGCCGAATTCGAAGGAGTTGGGATGGGTCTGGCCACGGTGCGACGGATCCTCGAACGGCACGGCGGCAAGGTTTGGGCCGAAGGTCAGCCTGGCAACGGCGCCACGTTTTACTTCACGCTTTCGAATCCATCATCCACAAAGACCGCGCCGGCACCATAATCCGGTGTTCCCCGGGCAAATGCTTGCCTGAAGACCGTGAGGCTTCCTCTTGGATTTGAGGATAGAACTCCGGTTCATTGGGTTTGCCGAGCTAAAGGATCCCGGCTCGAACTGGACTAAGGTCCAGCCGAATTCGTGTCCCTCGTGTGCTAGTCTAAACCGCTAGAAGGAGGAGCTAGCCGATGGCTGCTGCTCCAATGGAGATCAAAACTGAACCAAGGAAACGCAATGAAATCAAAAAGACTCGAACAAATGGCGGTATATGTTGCAGCAGCGCTTTGCGCGCAGGTGTTAATAGCGGCTGATCAAACTGACCAGACGCAGAGCCAACAGCCCGGTCAAACGAGGGACAGCGCCTCGCAAACGACGGGG